>Ga0247610_10002405_pt1 | contig 21643 bp, 27 predicted proteins | sample 174DNAGHGhighgp2_FD_193483 | JGI IMG/M metagenome (GOLD analysis project Ga0247610, IMG submission 193483) | Sheep rumen microbial communities from Palmerston North, Manawatu-Wanganui, New Zealand - 1742 DNA GHGhigh gp2 | ecosystem: Host-associated > Mammals > Digestive system > Stomach > Rumen...
CGATGTATTGTCCAACACCATGATCTATGCTGCTCTTCCTGAGTTCTACGCAATCTTGGCGTTGATCGGATCGTTGATGCTGTAATATGGCAAAAGCATTTGTTTTCCCGGGGCAGGGTAGCCAGTTTCCGGGTATGTGCAAGGACCTCTACGATGCGCATCAAGAGGCACGCGAGTTATGTCAGGCAGCCGACAGGCTGCTTGGCTTCTCGCTGACGGATGTCATGTTCAACGGCACAGCCGATGATCTCAAACAGACCAAAGTGACGCAGCCCGCTGTGTTCCTACATTCGGTGGTGGCTCAACGTCTGATGACGATTGAGAAACCCGACATGGTAGCAGGTCATAGCTTAGGTGAGTTTTCGGCTCTCGTAGCATGTGGGGCTTTGCGTTTCGAGGACGCCTTATTATTAGTAAGCGCGCGTGCGCAAGCCATGCAGGCAGCCTGTGAAGCCAATCCCGGCACGATGGCCGCAGTCCTTGGCTTACCCAATGAGAAAGTAGTCGAAATCTGTGAAAACGTAAGTAACGGAAAATACGAAAACTACATAAACAACAAAAACTACACCACCGTAGTGGCAGCTAATTTCAACTGCCCGGGACAGATTGTTATCTCCGGAGAAGTTGAAGCTATCGACGCTGCCTGTGTCGCTATGAAAGAAGCAGGTGCTCGACGTGCGCTCAAATTGCCAGTTGGAGGTGCTTTCCATTCCCCGTTGATGCAGCCCGCTGCGGAAGATCTCAAGGCGGCAATCCTCAAAACGGAGTTCCACAAACCCTTCTGTCCGATCTATCAGAACGTGACCGCAAAACCCTCGATGAATCCGGAAGAAATCCGCGACAACCTTCTCAAACAACTCACAGCTCCCGTTCGCTGGACGCAGAGCGTGCAAAATATGATTGCAGATGGGGTAAACGAGTTTTTTGAGTTTGGTCCGGGCGATGTGCTGAAGGGTCTGATTCGTAAGATTAATTCGGACGTACAAGTAGGTTAAATTATGGAAAATCTTTATTCAGCAGAAACAACGATCATTGACGAGCGCCGCAAGGATGTGGTAGCCGAATTGATGCGTAACGTCTATCTGTGGATGACAGGTGGTCTGGCGCTGACAGGCCTGGTGGCATGGATTGTGGCTACGTCGCCCATTATGCAGCAGATCATCTTCGGATCCCAACTGGTGTTCTGGGGAATGATCATCGCCGAGTTGGTCTTTGTGGTGGTGTTAAGTGCCGCTATTCAGAAACTGAGTTTCGGTATGGCTTCGATGCTTTACACGCTTTACTGCGTAATCAACGGGGCGACACTGAGTTCGATCTTCATGGTGTATGAACTGAGTAGCGTGGCAGAGATCTTCTTCGTGACGGCCGGTGCTTTTGGTGTGCTGGCGTTCGTGGGAACGGTTACCAAGAAAGACCTGAGCGGCATGGGGACGTTCCTTATTATCGCTTTGGTCGGTCTGATCATCGCCTCTATTGTGGGCCTTATTATGGGTAACCCGGACAGCATCTGGATCTCGGCTATCGGTGTGCTGATTTTTGCCGGTTTGACGGTCTATGACGCACAACAGATCCGTAACCTGATGCTCGACCAGGAGACAGTCAATGAGGGTAATATGAAACTGGCGCTCCTCGGTGCGCTGTCGCTCTATCTGGACTTCATTAACCTGCTGTTGCGGTTATTGAGTTTATTCGGTAAAAAGAAATAATCAAATACGTTTAATGATATGATTTCCAAACATTTAGAAGACGCTATTAATGCGCAAATCAATGCCGAGATGTGGTCGGCATATCTGTATCTGAGTATGTCCGCTTATTGCCAGGATAAAGGCTATGCCGGCATGGCGAACTGGTTTGCTATCCAATTTAAGGAGGAGCAAGATCACGCACAGATTTTCTACAATTATCTGATTAGTCGTGGTGGTCGTGTGATCCTCAAAGCTATTGACGCGGTAGATACCGAATGGGCTTCTCCGCTGGCTGCTTTTGAGGCTACTTATGCGCATGAGCAACATGTAACGTCGCTCATCAACAACCTCATGCATATCGCCATAGAGGAGAAGGATTTTGCGGCGCAAAGTCGTCTGCAGTGGTTCATCGACGAGCAGGTAGAAGAGGAAGAGAATGCCGTTGAGATCATCAATAAGCTCAGAATGCTTGACGGTAACGGTTATGGCATGTACATGCTGGACCAGGAGCTGGCAGCGCGCGTCTATGCGACACCGTCGCCTTTAGCAGCAAAAGCATAAGTGAGTAAGCTGATAGACATCACAGATTCGGAGCAGGCGGAGTTGGCGTTGGAGTTCGCAGAGTCGATTCACGCCGGTTTTCCTTCGCCTGCTGCCGATCATGCCGGGGAGCGGATTAACCTCGCACGCGAGATGACGCCTCATCCGGAAACGACTTTCTACGCTCATGTAGAAGGCGATTCGATGCGCGATGCAGGTATCCTCGATGGGGATATCGTCGTTGTGGATCGCAGTCTGGAACCCAAGAATGGTGATTTTATCGTCGCATATATTGATGGCGAATATACGCTCAAGGAGTTCAAGATGGATGAAACAGGGCAGGGAGCATGGCTCATCCCGCACAATCCGGATTTTCAACCGATCCGTGTTACGTCGGAGAGTAATTTCCAGGTATGGGGTGTTGTCACTTACGCCATTCATAAAACGCGTGTTTGATGTACGCTCTCGCGGATTGCAATAATTTCTTCGTCTCGTGCGAACGGGTTTTCCGTCCTGATCTGGAAGGAAAGCCCGTTGTTGTATTATCCGGTAATGACGGCTGTGTGGTCTCCCGCTCGAATGAAGCCAAGGCGCTCGGTGTCAAGATGGGTGTACCGCTTTACCAGATTAAGAATCTGGTGGATAAAGAAGGTATCGTCTGTTTCTCTTCGAATTTCTCGCTATATGGCGATCTCTCCGATCGCGTCATGTCTATTATTAGGAGCCACACCACGCGTTTTGAGCAGTATTCGATTGACGAGTGCTTTTTCAATATCGATCATATACCGGCAGACCAACAGAAAGCGTATTGTGAACAACTGGTGAAGGATATCCGGCGAGGGGTGGGAATTCCCGTTTCCATCGGTATTGCTTCGTCCAAGACGCTCGCCAAGGTAGCCTCTAAATACGCCAAGAAATACCCGGGATATCGCGGTGTCTGTGAGATACGTACGGAAGAACAGCGTCTCAAAGCACTCTCCACGTTCGAGATCGGCGATGTGTGGGGTGTCGGGCGTCGCGCCAAAGCCAAACTGCAAAATGCCGGTATCCTTACCGCACTGGATTTTGCGTTGAAATCGGCGACTTTTGCACAAAACACGCTCCATAAACCGGGCTTGTTGACTTGGCAGGAACTGCGCGGACAAGATGTGATCGACATCACGGAACTGCCTATGAAACAGTCCATTACGACATCCCGTACTTTTGCGTCTGCCCTTACCGGCCAAACGCTTCTCGAGGAACAGATCGCTAATTTCTGTGCACATTGTGCGCGGCAGTTGCGGGTTCAGAAATCTGTGGCACAGCAGCTCTACGTATATGCCCATACTTCGGCCTTCCGGACGGACATCGAGCAGCATTATCTGTCCGAATTGGTGACGCTTCCTGTAGCCACATCCAATACCCAGGAACTGATCTCCTATGCCTTGGCTGCCTTTCGGCGTGCGTATAGGCCGGGTGCACTGTATAAGAAGGCCGGGGTGGTGCTGCTGAAGATTATACCGGAAACAGCGGTTGTTCCGGACTTGTTTGATACTAAAGACCGCACCAAAGAATCCCGTCTGCAGCGTGTCATGGATCATATCGACGATCGTCATGGCAAGCGCGCCATTATTCTTGGCTCGCAAATCACCTCGCAAGAATCTGTCTATAAAACGGAGCACAAATCACCGCTTTATACCACGGATCTGAGCGATATTATCACGCTCAAGGCAACTTAATTTTCATTTTGGCACGGTAATTGCTTAGAAGTATGTGAATGTGTAACCAATTAAATAGAAATGGTATGAAAAATGTAATTAATCGTGCCTTCATGGCTAAGAAAAAGATTGTTATTTTGGCTATTAGCGCCATCTTTGCGGCTAACATCAGCGCACAAGAATTTAAGAAAGAGAGTTTTGATGGTAAGAAACTCAGCAAAGAGGAGAGGGTAGAGTTCGAAATCAAGCGTTTTACCAACGAGTTGATGCTTAGCGATAAACAGGCAGAGAAGTTCGCCGTCACCTACCGCGAGTACGCTGCCAAGTTGGATGAGTTGTTCCAAAAGAACAAGCCGGCCAAGTTTGAACAGGGCAAAGAACTGTCAGATAAGGAACTGGATAAACTGGCTAAGCAGCGTTTCGAAGGATTCAAAGACCTCGCAGATCTCCAATCCAAGTACTATGACAAGTTCCGCAAGGCTCTGAGTGCACGCCAGGTGGAAAAAGTACTGCGTTTCGATGAACCGTTCGGCCCAAAGCCCTGTTGCGGCAAGCATGATGGTAGGTGTCAAGGCAAATGTGACGGCAAAAAGCACGGCCACCAACATCCGGAAGGTCCGAAACGGGCACCGAAAGCTGAATAATTCGTAAGAAAATCCTATAAAAATCCCACAAAATTTGCGTATGTGGGATTTTTTGTGTACCTTTGCCACATATTTAACAGAAGCATATATAAAACAGTCAATTTATTGAACGGTAGATAATGGATATTGTACTGCTAATCATCGCCTTTGTTTTGATGCTGGTAGGCATCGTCGGTTGTATTGTACCCGGTCTTCCGGGCACGCCGATTGCTTATGCGGGTTTGTGGATTGCACAAGCAACTGACCGTATAGATTTCAGTTGGCAATTTCTTCTAATCTGGGGTATTGTGGTAGTTGTTATTTCCGTGCTGGACTATATTGTGCCGGCATGGGGAACGAAGAAGTACGGTGGCACGAAATGGGGCGTGTGGGGTAGTACTATTGGCGTTTTCATCGGACTTTTCTTTGGCGCGGTAGGCGTTATCCTTGGTCCGCTGGTAGGTGCTATTATAGGCGAACTAATCGCCGGTAAAGAACTCGAGGCGGCGCTTAAAGCAGGCTGGGGTAGTTTTATCGGAATATTATTCGGCACTATCCTCAAACTCGTCGCCTGCGGTCTCATGACCGTCGCACTTATTCAAGCGATTTGGTAAGGTTTTCCACCGGTAATTCTTCCGGTTTTGGGATGATAAAGATTTTCATCGCGATAGACGAAGGAAATTGGGCGAAATAGGGATCGTCCGTCATATACCAATCGATACGATCGATCGGGAAACGGCGCTGAGCCATTTTGTGCCAGTAACGGATATGCTTTTCCTGCTTTGGTACTACCTTTACTCCCGTCTTTCCATCGGAGAAATGCACGATTGCGACCGCGCGTACCTTATGAATCTGTGCCTGCGCTTTCTGCTCCTCGTTCAGACGATGAGAAATGGTAATATGCCGATTGCCTTCTGCATTGATACGCGCCATCTCTGCACGAAAAAGGCGACCGTGCGTCGATGTGTCTTGGAGCTGATTGACGGCAATATAATAATGAATCATCTCATGCAGAATCGTGTCCTGTACCAATTCTTCCGGCAGGTCGATCCGCACATTGATGCGCAGCACAAAATCTTCATTCCTGTAACCGCGGAACAAACCTTGCCGTTTCCGCACAAATGTCACCTTGCCCAGAAATCCCTTAGCATGGCTCAATTTGATCGGTATTGCCGGTAACTGCCCGCCAAAATACAGCCTGTTATAGGCATCAAAATGCGCCTGAATATATTCCACACTCGCTTTCACAATGCAAAAGTACTGCTTTTTTCTCACATATGCAATATTTTCGTGCAAATAATTTGTATATCTCAAAAAAAAGCAGTAACTTTGCAGCGCAAAGTTGATTTGAGCACTATGAATGACTATCGTTTCATAAACATTGATCAGGAGCCGAGCGAGGAACAACTGGCTCAACTGATGCACGAAGTAGCCGTGGAAGCCAAAGAGCGTCACGATCGTGCACATGCGGCTTATTATGCACATTTAGACCAAATGTTGCAGGCACTATGAGGAAACCCGTTCTGATAGTAATTGCAGGGCCTAACGGTTCCGGAAAGACTTCCACCACTCGTCTTGTTATCAAACACGAGTGGGCAGAACAATGTGTATATATTAATCCCGATGAAATCGCGCAGAGTAAGTTCGGCGATTGGAATGATGCTAATGCGGTACGTCAAGCTGTAGAATATTGCGAAACTTGGCGTGAGCAACTGCTGCAAGAACGCAAAGATTTTATCTTCGAGACCGTATTATCTTCTGAAAGTAAGGTCGATTTCTTGAAACGAGCAAAAGAGGCTGGTTATTTTATCCGCATGTTCTTTATCTGTACAGAATCGCCTACAATCAATGCAGCTCGTATCGCCAATAGAGTAATGGAAGGCGGCCATGATGTGCCTATAATTAAGATTATTTCGCGTCACGAAAAAGCTATTATCAATGCTGTAAAAGTAACAAAGTTCGCTGATAGAGCGTATTTTTACGACAACTCTATTGACAATCAAGATGCTCTTTTGTTATTTAGGACAAAAGAAGGTAAGTTCGCGAAGCAATATGCCAATTCACTTCCTGGATGGTCTGAAAGAATATTAAGGAAGATACAATAGGGGTATTAGCTCATCCACCATTCCTTTCGAGTCCGCTATACTCTACAAAAACAAAAAATCTGCATCAAAAGTGCAGATTTTTTTGTATATATGAAAAAAAAGCAGTAACTTTGCAGCGCAAAGTTGATAAAGGCATTAAAAATGAGCGAGCCATATATATATAATCCTTCTTCTGCGGAAAGTCGCAATATATTCACTGCTTCCTGCGTGGAATCGGTTGCATCAGCATTACAGCAACCGGCAGACGAAATCTATCAACGCATGGTACGCGTGAACCTTATAGATGACTACATTATCCCATGCTATGAGGTATTGCACAGCGAGAGCCGCGAGAATGTAACCAAAGATATTATCTATACCCTCGAATTGTGGGAACAAAAACAAGGCCTATGATTAAAGTATATCACGGAGGAACAGAAGCGATTGCTAACCCGCTAGTAAGTGCCGGTCGCGAAGGATTGGATTTCGGCAAAGGTTTTTATGTAACCCTTTTGCGCGAGCAAGCGGAGTTGTGGGCAGATAGGATGGCTCGTCAGCGCAAAGGCGAGAAGATACTTTCGGTATACGAATTAGACATAGATGCTATCCGCGCCAACTATCGATATTTGTTTTTCCCGCATTACGATGCCGATTGGCTCAATTTTATAGCAAATAGTCGAACGGGCAAAATGCCCTGGAAAGGATTTGATTGTATTGAGGGCGGTATAGCTAATGATCGTGTAATCGATATGGTGGAGGGGTATATTGCCGGAACGGTAAGTGCTGAATATGCGCTGCAAGAACTGAGCAAACATCAGCCAAATCATCAGATTTGTATTTTGAATCAGCAAGCCATTGATAAATACTTGCATTTTAAGGAGGCTATCAAATGTTAAGCGATGTATTGATGTGGAATAAGATTGGTCGTGTGGTAACACGTATCAGCGAGCGTAAGGGGATTAGTGCCTCTCGTGCCTTTGAGTTGTTCTATACATCTCCGCTAAACAAAGAACTTCACGATCCCGCGACCGGTTTATATCTAATGGGCGACGAATACCTTGCTCAAGCAATATAAATGGGGTATTAGTTCATCCACCATTCCTTTCGAGTCCGCTATACTCTACAAAAACAAAAAATCTGCATCAAAAGTGCAGATTTATTTGTATATATCGAAAATTTTCTGTACCTTTGCACCCGCAAACTCACGCTGGGGTTATGTCTCGTATGTGGGAGGGTATTTCCCCTCTTAGGCGGAAGCCGCTTCTCCCACTTCAACGGGAGAACGCTCCGGGTGAGGGAGCAGACATATTGAATGGCGTTTACTAACGCTTGTTTTTGATCGTTTGGAACCTGAGAAACTTCAAATTTGTTGTTCAAAAACAAGTAGCGTAGATGCCCATCGGGTGTACTATACGCCCGCGTGTACCATATAGGTATGCGTGTGCACTTGTATATACACAGCGTGGGTTTCTGCATTGCTTATTTGACAACAAGGGTTTTCTCAGGACCTCAAACGACGGATAAGCAATAAAAGGAATCCGCGTTTTTATGCGTAGCGACAAACCAATTTTAGTTACATCCCCGCTCCTGCCGGATTTGCAGGAATTCAACTCATATCTTCAGCAGATATGGGATAGCCGTTGGCTCACAAACAACGGCTCCATTCATCAGCAATTGGAGCATGCCTTGGCTGAGTATCTTGGTGTGGAATATATCTCGTTGTTCACCAACGGCACACTTCCGTTAATAACAGCATTGCAGGCTTTAGGTCTAACAAAAGGTGAAGTGATTACTACGCCTTATTCTTTTGTGGCAACCACCCATAGTATCTGGTGGAATGGACTGAAACCGGTCTTTGTCGATGTCGAACCAAGTACCGGCAATCTCGACCCAACCAAGATTGAAGCCGCTATAACCGAAAACACCGTGGCTATTATGCCGGTTCACGTGTATGGGCAACCGTGCGATAACGAGCAGATTGATGCCATTACCAAGAAATATAATCTGAAAGTCATCTATGATGCTGCACATGCTTTTGGAGTGCGTAAAGAAGGACAATCTATTCTCAACTGGGGCGATATAAGTACGTTAAGTTTCCACGCAACGAAAGTGTACGGCACAATTGAAGGCGGTGCACTGGTTTGTCATAGTGCAGAAATGAAATATCAGATAGACAATCTCAAGAACTTCGGTTTTCGAGGAGAAACAACGATTGTCGCTCCGGGTATCAACGGCAAGATGGATGAGGTGCGTGCTGCATTCGGTTTGCTCAATCTCAAACAAGTAGATGCAGCAATTGACGCACGGCACAAAGTTGCAAACGGCTATCGTGAAGCCATCAATCAAATAAGCGGTTTGACTTGTCTCCCTGAATTGCCGCATATCCGCTACAACTACGGTTACTTCCCAATCTTTGTTGACGAGGCGAAATATGGCATGAGTCGTGACGCTCTCTATGAAAAACTTAAAGCGAACAATATTTTTGGTCGCCGCTATTTCTATCCGCTTATTAGCACATTGAATCCGTACAAAGAATATCCATCTGCGACACCGAGAAACCTGCCAATAGCAACTAAAATGGCGGATCAAGTATTGTGCTTACCAATGCATCATGTACTAACTGAAAATGAAGTTGAATCCATAATCAATTGCATACAAAAATGAAACACTTAATAATAATAGGAGCTCGCGGTTGGGGACGTGAGGTGTATGAGGCAGCGAAGAATAGTCCTGCTTATCGACGCAAAGAATTTGATATAAAAGGATTTTTAGATAGTAAGTCAGATGCGCTTGATGGTTTGCGTGGAAATTATCCACCTATTTTAGGTTCTGTAGAATCGTATCATATAGAGCCGAATGATGTATTTTTCGTTGCTATGGGTATCTCGTATTGGAGAAAACTATATGCCGATATGATTGCTGCTAAAGGTGGTCAGTTCCTTACTATCATTTGCGAAAGTGCATATGTAAACCCGACAGCAGCAATTGGAGAAGGCTCATTTATTGCAGGTTGGACGAGTGTGTCGGATAATGTGACTATTGGCAAACAATGTATAGTTCACCCTTTTTCAAATATAGGACACGATGCTCAATTAGGTGACTACGTCACAATTGAATCCTATTCGTTCCTTGGAGGACACTCAGAAATAGGAGATGAATCTGTAATGCACGTCCGTTCAACATTGATTCGTCAAAAGAAGATTGGCAAACGCGCAGAGGTAGGAACGCATAGCGTTGTCATTCGCAATGTAAAAGATGGAGAACATGTATTTGGTAATCCTGCTAAAAGAATAGACTACTAACAATTAATATTGATTAACTTAAAATTTGATTTTATGGAACTTAATGAATTTGTGGCAAAATTTGCCGATTTGTTTGAAGACACCGACACGTCTAACTTCTGTGGCTCAACAGATTTTCGTGCTAATGACGAATGGAGTTCTCTCATTGGACTTAGTGTTATCGCTATGGTTGACGAAGAGTACGATGTTGCTTTAAAAGGCGACGATGTGAAAAAGGCTAAAACTATTGAAGATTTGTTTAATACTGTAAAAAGTAAAATGTAATGGCCTTTTTGGAATTCAAGAACGTCCGCATTGCCGGTATGGCTGCGGGCGTTCCTAAACACATCTCAAGCAATCTTCATCCTGATGAAGAAGATAATGTCTCCTTGGATTATTCTCCTGAAGATTTCGTGGAAACAACAGGGGTAAAGGAACGCCGCACATCTTCTACCTTGTGTACCTCTGATCTATGTTATGGTGCAGCAGAAAAACTAATTGCAGATTTAGGTTGGAATAAACAAGATATCGAAGGTATATTGTTCGTGTCGCAAACTGCCGACTATATACTCCCTGCAACTGCGTGTATTTTACAGGATCGATTAGGATTAAGTAAGGAATGTTACGCGACAGATATGTCTATCGGTTGTTCTGGATGGCTTTATGGTTTGAGTTCATTGGCGGCTTTAGTCAATACGGGTGGCATCAAAAAAGCTTTACTAATGGTCGGAGATGCCAAGGGACGAGTAAAGGGTAAGCGTAATCCGCTGTTTGGCAGCGCAGGAACAGTTACAGCACTTGAATATTCTGGAGAATGCTCAGCTATGATGTTCCATTTTGGAACCGATGGTAGTGGGTTTGATGCGATTATTACTCCTGATGGAGGCAGTCGAAATCAAATTACAGAAGCTTCTTTCCAATTTTATGAGTATGAAGGGAAAAAGATCCACCGGCTTCAAAGTCGCATGAAGGGTATGGATGTGTTCTCTTTTGGAATTACTACTGCTCCAAAATCAATAAAGAAACTAAGTGAACATTTTGGTGTTGATTATAACAAAGCAGACTATTTCATTTTTCACCAAGCGAACTTAAAGATGAACAATTTTATCGTAAAAAAATTGAAATTAGACTCGGCAAAAGTACCAAATAGTTTGCACCTATTTGGTAATACTAATGGAGCTTCTATACCAATGACGATTGTCACTCAGTTAAAAGAGAAACTTCACTCACCCCAAAAATTACTTTGCTGTGGTTTTGGCGTAGGACTTAGTTGGGGAACTGCGTTATTTGACACAGATAGAGATATTGTAATATCAGATTTAGTTGAACTTGAAGATACAGAAACATCCACATATGTCGTATAATCCTTTCTCCCTAGAGGGCAAAACAATCTTAGTCACCGGAGCATCATCCGGTATCGGAAGAGCAACTGCAATTGAGTGCGCAAAATTGGGAGCCAATGTAATAATTACAGGTCGTAATGAAAAAAGATTGCAAGACACTTTCGAGCAATTAGAGCCAATTGGAAGCCATATGCAAATATTGGGTGATTTAACTATTGTCTATGATATGGATAAAATCATATCTGCTTTGCCCAAACTGGATGGTTTGGTTAATAATGCAGGTATATCGTTTACAAAACCTATTGGTTTTATAAAGAAAGAAGATTTACAGCACGTATATGAAACAAATCTTTATGCACCAATACTTCTAACTAATAATCTGCTCAAAGCGAAGAAACTGGCTAAGAACGGATCTGTTGTATTTGTGTCTTCTGCCGCGTCTTTTGGATGTAGTAATGCCAACTCTATTTATGGTACAGCCAAAGCATCGCTGGCAAGTTTTATGCATTACTGCAATAAAGAAATTACTCCAATTAAACGAATCCGCTTCAATGCTATTCATCCGGGAATGGTTCAAACTGAACTTGTCGAGAATCTTACCTTTACCGCAGAGGAATTAGAAAAGGATATGAAACGCTATCCTATGGGGCGTTATGGAACACCGCAAGACATTGCATTTTCCATTGTTTATCTATTATCTGAAGCTTCATCATGGGTAACAGGGACAAGCCTAATTATTGATGGCGGTGTCTTAAATAGAGTATAAGAACTATAATGACAAATTGTGTATAATTATGCCATCTTTTACATTTCAAAACATAAAGATCACTGGAATGACAGCAGCCGTGCCTACACAAAAGATAGACACAGTTTCCTTCGCAAAGCAATTTGGAGAAGAATATGTTGAGAAGTTCCAAAAGAATACAGGGATACTATCCGTCCGAAAAACGATAGAGCATCAAACTGCATCTGATTTGGCATATGCCGCTGCAGAGAACCTTTTACAAAAGAAAGGTGTTGATAGACAAGAGATAGGAGCGTTAGTGTTTGGTTCTCTTTCTCCTGATTATCGACGTCCTACAACTGCTTGTGTGTTACATAAGCGCTTATGTTTGTCCAAGAACTGCGCAGCGTTCGACCTAAGTTTAGGGTGCTCGGCTTTTGTGTATGGACTCACCACTATTTCTGCGATGATGTCAAACTCTAATATAGATAAGGCATTGCTATTAGTGGGAGAAACGGTTTCAAAATTCGCTAATCCACGTGATAGCTCGATGGTGATGCTATTTGGTGATGGAGGTGCAGCAATATTGCTAGAAAAAACAGAGGAACCCATATCAATGCATTCTATTTTAAAAACAGATGGTACAGGATATCAAGCAATTATTGCTCCTGCAGGCGGTATGCGTAATACTAATCCGGCCATAGATGAATACGTGGATGAAGAGGGGAATGTGAGAAACTTATACAATAGCCATATGCAAGGAGGAAATGTATTCTCGTTTACAATATCCGATGTACCTCGTACTATCAAAGAGTTTCTTGGAACCACCGAAACAGTAGTTGACAATTACGATTGTATTGCTTTGCATCAAGCTAACAAGTTTATCATTGATATGATAGCTAAAAAACTAAAAGCAGATGCAAATAAGTTCCCTATTTGCTTAGATAGATATGGAAATACATCAGCTCCATCTATTCCTATGGCTATTTGTGATAGATATGGAGAATGTGATGAAAACAAAAACATCAATGTATTGGCATCTGGTTTTGGTGTCGGCCTAAGTTGGGGCGTATGTTCCTTTAGGATAAATACTAATGATATCTTCCCTATTGCCGATACAAATGAAGTTTTCACAGAAGGCATTATCAATGGTTTGGATGATTTTTTGAAAGAAGAGTAATTTCATATGTTACAAGTTGGGGATATATACGAATGTCCGTTGTCGTTTTCTCAAGAACAAGAAAGGCTCTTTATGAAACTAACTGGCGATGAAAATCCTGTTCATTGGGATCAGTCTATCGCAGAAGAGGAAGGATATGAGAAACCTATTTTGCACGGAATGTTGGTTGCGTCAATAATTGGGAAAGTCATTGGAATGGATTTTCCTGGTGTAGGTACAGTTAATATAGAACGCTGTTTTAAATTCATACGTCCTCTTTATGCTGGTGAGGAATATGCTCTTAGACTCAAGGTGGTGGAAATTGAAACGAGCAATCATTGCGGTGTACTAAAGTTTTCTCTTAAAAATATCAACAATAAGATATGTTTAACTGGTTTAACACGCGTACGAAATACAAAGCAATTTCTAATAGCCTGACCTATTATGACGAACAGCCTGAGATTGCTCTTCCAAAACCAAAATTTTCGGAGAAATTATTACAAGATGCTTTGTGTAATCGCAGATCAATACGTCAATACTCCGCCAAGCAAATCTCTCTTCAAAAATTATCTAACTTGCTATGGAGTGCGAGTGGTGTGAATCTTAAATTAGATAATGGTCAGATGTTATATACCGCTCCAACAGCAAGTAATCACCAAGAAATAATCATTTATGGGATAGATGAGGAAGGTGGCTTTGTATATCAACCGCAGACACATTCAATAAAGCGAATTTTTAAGGGTGATATTCGACATTTTGCCGGAGAACAGGAGTTTGTTGGTACAGCACCACTTATTCTATGTATTGCTGCAAAATATTCTCGCATGGTTAAGCATAATCTTATAAAGAAGATTCGCTATTCCCGTATAGATGCCGGCTACGTGAGTCAGAATATATATTTATATTGTGCATCTGCAGACTTGGCAACTGTCGCTTGTGGAAAGATACCTCGTAAGTTATTAAAGAATTTATTAAAATTAAACAATGGTGATGTAATTTTATGTCACCCCGTTGGAGAAAGAATATGAAAAAAACAGATAGACCATTAGTCGCGATTCATTGCCTAGTGTATAATCACGAACCATATCTAAGAAAATGCTTAGACGGATTCGTAATGCAGACAACCACATTCCCATTTGTGGCAATTGTTCATGAAGATGCATCTACCGATAATTCTGCAACTATCATTCGAGAGTACGAGCAAAAATATCCAGACATCATTCGTCCAATTTATGAAACCGAGAACCAGTATTCACGACCAGACGGAAAACTCATCTTCATTATGCAAGATGCTATTCTTGCTACAGGAGCTAAATATGTGGCGATCTGTGAAGGAGATGATTTCTGGACAGATCCTTTGAAACTACAAAAACAAGTTGATATTCTGGAAAATGATCCGCAACTTATGGCCGTTGTAACAGATACCTCTGTTGTAGATAGAGATGGGAATATAATAACGCCTAAATTGGGTAATGCAGTTCCGGGAGACAAAGAAGGGAAATATACGCTACGGGATTTCTTCTCTATGCCTCAACATAGATATTCTACTGCTACCGTAATGTATAGCACGCGTCATTATGAGGAAGTGAACAAGAAATTACTATACACGATTAGTCCTTATTTGGGAGATTGGCAGTTATGGATTATTCTTCACTCTTATGGTGCATTCTATTATTTAGATGAGGTTACATCGGCATATCGTACTAATCCCACGTCCTTGACCCATACGGTAAATAGAGTAGCACGGGCAAAGGCAAGCAGAGATATTTGTCATAAAGTGGCTGATATTTTGCCTGATGAATATTCCGACATAGCAAAAGATCTACGAAAAACGGGTTGGACTTGGGTGCCTCTGATGATGGCTTATAAAGCAGAAAAACGCTATCTCCCCATGTTGGGATGTTTGGTAGTGGCTTGTTTCGCTTGTCCGCAAAGTCTGTGGGGCTTAGTTAAGAATAAATATCTGACAAAGGAATAATATATGCCGTCCTTACAACGACAAAGTAATCTTGAGTTATTCAGAATAGTATTAATGATGGGTATCGTTGCCCATCACTTTGTCGTGAATTCCGGTTTGCTAGGATTGATGTCTCCTACTTTAGAACACACGAATGATGTGTTCTTATGGATATGGGGTATGTGGGGTAAAATTGGTATCAATTGCTTCGTTTTAATCACGGGCTTTTTCATGTGCCTATCTAACTTCTCTTGGAAGAAATTCTTTAAACTAATATGTGAGATTGAGTTTTACAAGATATTCATATATCTGATGTTTATATTCTTCGGGGAAGAGACTATATCCATAGAGCGAATGTTTTTGCTTCTTTCTCCAGTTATAGATCTTAGAACAGAATTCATAAGCGGTTTTCTCGTGATGTACCTTTTGATCCCGTTCATGAATATCCTTATCCGAAACTTATCAAGAGTTCAGCATCTTTCACTAATAGGTCTCTCGCTGTTATTCTTTACGATTTGGGATCAATTCCCTGGGGTGATAATTCCAATGGGGTATCCAATTTGGTTTTGCGTTATATACTTTATAGGAGCATATCTTCGTCTATATCCTATACAAAATAGTTTTGTATGCTTTCTTTTAGATTCAAAGTATAGTGCTGCCATCATGTTAGTGCTTTCTATCAGCTCTGTACTAATGATGCTACTCCTTCAGCAAATATGCATAACAACTTGGTGGCCACATAAATGGATCGTAGATTGTAATGCGCCATTGGCTGTGCTTACAAGTATTGCTTTCTTCAATTTTTTCCGAAGATTGGATATCAAACCAAGTAACTGGATAAACACAATCAGCGCAAGCACCTTTGGTGTATTCTTGATACACACTAGTTCAGATGCGATGAGATCTTTCCTTTGGGGAGATGTGTGCAAATGCACAGAATGGTATAACTCTCCTTGGTTGTCGCTATACGCGATACTTGTTGTATGTGGTATTTATGTCACATGCACCTTGATTGACCAAATAAGAATAAGATGCATAGAGAAACCTTTCTTTGAAAAGGTGGTCTCTCGTTACATAAGCGATTAAATGTAAAATCATTACAACTATGTTTAAACATACAAAACGACTTTTGTCCGACATCCGTTTCTGGTGTCAAGAACTCAAACTTCGCAGTAAGGAAAACGCAGAGTTTGAACGCATCGAAGACGAAGAATGGCGCCATCCTATGGCCGGCTTCGGTTATTATCAAACAATAAAGCGAGATCGCGCCGAACGTAAACGCCTCCATCAAGAGCAACGTGCTGCGATTCTATAGCGCTAAATTTAATCAGGGTGGGGCAGTGCCTCGCCATTTTTCAATCTTTGGCATGGTCTTTGTTTGTACTATTACAAATGTGTAACCTAGTTCACCCTAAAAGTACAAAAATCATATAAATACACAAAAAATCATTAAAATATTTGCATATATCAAAAAAAAGCAGTATTTTTGCAGCGAAACAAACCAGTAAAGAAAGGGACATCATTATGTTAGGACTTACATCACCAAGAGTTCCCGTCCGCGGAGAGTCTGCGAAAGAGATTCGCGGGCAATTGTTCAGGATGGCATCGAAGTCGTCCCAGACGAACGATGCGAGTAATCATTCCTTCAGAAAGTGCCCTACACGCTATTCTCTGATCGGTAAATAACCCATGGATGAAGAATTAAACTACCTGGAGTTTAAATCGCCGGATATATTTCGTGATTTCATATGTGGGGTTGAGGTTATGGATAGGTTTCTCCATAGCCCGGCTGACCTTATGCAGAGTTTGACAGATAATGAATGTGTCGCTTACTCCGTCCATGACGCTAAAGGACAGTTAGTTGGATTCTTTGCTCTAAATATGGATGTTCTGGATTTGGACGATGATGACAAAGAGGATCTTACCCACGGCTATAGCAGAGCCGACGCACCATCATTCAAGACCGAGAAGGAGTTTGAAGAGTTTATGTCACAGCCGAGATTCAATGTCGTGGATATTGCCTACTTGGCAGTACCGAAGAAATTTCAGGGACGCGGTATAGGCAAAGCAATAATGAATAAGATTTTTGAAATAGCGGAGTCAATGAATCCCGATGGACTTTTCATGACAGTGGATGCATTACATTTACGCGACGGCTCGCATTCCGCTGTTACTTTCTACGAGCAATTTAATTTCCAGCGCATCCTTCCGCCGCATGGTGTTACAATCCGGATGTATTGCACAGTCAAATAACGTACACTCACTTACGAGATACATACAAGAACCGATTATCGGCCATACTGGGAATCCCTGTTGTGCAATTATCGTTTGAATGAAATGAAATAAGAATCATTCAGGGTGGGGCAGTTCCTCGCCCTTTTTTGTGCCATTTGTTCAGAGCCTTTTGTCAATTATTATGGGAGACGAGTGAAAAATTCAGATTTTTGACAAATCCACCTCCAAAATTTGCATATATAAAAAATTTTTTGTACCTTTGCAGTCGCAAAGGTTAGAAACTATGAAACATACGTTTTCAGCAAGTAGAGTGACAGGTGGAAATGTGGTATTCCCGGATCAATTGGTTATTGACGATGAGGCACAGAAAGTGACGTACCGCAAGAAGAAACTGATCGGTTATGACGAAACGACCATCCGTTTCTCATCGATTGGTTCGGTGTCCCGTAGTGCCGGGCTGCTGTTCTGCGATGTAACCATCGAGACCAACGGGGGTGTCACGATACTTGCTAACGGTTTCTCTCGTTCTGACGCAAATACCATCGTTAATCTTTTAAATCGTTAAACAGAGTAGGGGATGACGGAATAAAGACCGTAGTAGAACGTACCGCAATTGGACCTTGAAGAACCAAATATGAACCAAATATGAACTAAATATGTACTAAAGAAGTACTAAAAAAGAACTAAAGAGTTATGTTAAATAGCCATGCATTTAGGGTGGAAGGTGCATGGGGTAAGGTGAAAAAATAAATATAAAAGAAAAAAACTAATAAATTAAGGAGGAAAAAATATGGCAAGAGCAGAATTGAGTCCGGGAATTGAGAGTTTGCGCGGAAAATTGGCCGGTTGGTCTGGTTTTCAGGCACGGTTTAAACGCTGGAAAGATGACAAGGGACATGTGATCAAGGTGGGTCCGCAGGAGGTTTTTAAACGAAGGAGTCGGGATTATGAGCAGAGTCCGCGGACAGCGGGTGAGTTGGCGCAGGCGCAGATCTGGAGCGATGTTTGTCGCGAGGCCAGTACAATCGTGAAGGATAAGAATCATCCGAGATATGCGGAGCTAAGGGCTCGGTGGAACGCACAGTTTAGCGGAGGTGCGGACGCATTCTTGAATGAAGGAGCAAGCAAGAAGAAGATATACGGGATGTTTCCGGTGTTTGTGCGGATGGTTCTGCTTAAGGAGCACAGAGCACAGAATACAGAAGACAGACCGGATTAGAGAATCGGAATGATATTCCGAAACAAGAGACGAAACTTCGCGCTGTCACGCGAAGCAGTTAACAAAGCAGAAACAGCGAGAAGAGGCCCAGAATAAAATTTCTGGAAACGAACGAAGGTTGGAATACTGCCAAATTGGCAGAGGGAAATGAGAGGAAAAAAGAATGGCATGATAGTTGTATAAATATATATGAATAAATATGCCCGAAACAAACCTAATCACGATTATGTAAAATAGTACATAAAGAGAAGGGCCCTATTATTTTAAAATAATGAATATGGATGAGAATAAATATATAGAAGACGTACACTACTCTGAGGTGGATGAGAACAACGCAGAAATGGCGAAAAACAACTCAGAGATGGCGAAAAACAACTCAGAGATGTACTACGACGTGCTCCCTATTAAGAACACGGTGTTGTTTCCGGGAGTGCTGTTGCCTATTGCGGTTTCTAAGAAAAGCAGCCTTAAACTTATTAAGGCTGCCAACAAGGATAACCGGCAGTTGATTCTGTTGACGCAGAAAGACAACAAAGCAACCGATCCGAAAGCAAAAGATCTGTACACGATCGGTGTTCTGGCGCATGTGCTGCAGATCATCCCTGTTCCGGAGATGGGCAAAGACACGATGATGACCATCTTTGAGAGTTTTCATCGCGTACAAGCCTCCGATTTCATCGAGGAAGATGGTCAATTGAAGGCCCAGGCTTTCGTGATGGAGGAACATATGCCGCTCAAGAATGACAAGCAGTTCAAAGCAACTGCCGAGAGTATTCGTGAAACGGTGGTGAAGATCCTCAATGAGCGTGAAGAGGCACCTGCAGGGCTGCAGATGTCCATCAAGAACCTCAATAACGACCCTACTATGGTTAATTATGTGAGCTCGATCTATCACATGCCGACCGAACAGAAACAAGGGTTGCTGGAGATTCACTCCATGATGGAGCGTGCAGAAGCTTTGTTGACCATTCTGCAGAAGGATCTGCAGGAGTTGACCATCAAAGCGGATATCCGTCGTCGTACGGCCGAGAAGATCGACCAGCGGCAACGTGAGTACTTCCTGCAGCAAGAGATGGAGACCATCAAAAAAGACCTCGGAACCAACGATGACAACGAGAAAACTGTCAAAGAGTTACGGGAACGCGCGAAAGAAAAGAAGTGGTCTGAGGCCGTTGGAGAGCAGTTTGAGAAGGAACTCAAACGCCTCGAATACATGCATATGTTCTCTCCGGACTACTCCACCCAACTGGATTATCTGAACACACTTCTGGAGTTGCCGTGGGGCGTTTATTCGGAGGATAACTACGACATGCAGCACGCCAAAGAGGTACTCGACCGCGATCACTACGGATTGGATAAAGTAAAGGAAAGAATTGTCGAATACCTGGCGGTGCAACGTCAACTGGCACTTCGCTCTCAAAAAGAGAAAGAAAAATATCCGGTGAAATCGCCGATATTGTGTCTTTTTGGCCCTCCGGGAGTCGGCAAAACGAGTCTTGGAAAGAGTGTTGCGGAGGCACTTGGACGCAAGTACGCACGTGTGTCTTTGGGTGGATTGCACGATGAGGCAGAGATCCGCGGTCACCGCAGAACGTATATCGGTGCCCTACCCGGCCGTATCATCGACAGCATCAAGAAATGCGGCACGTCGAATCCGGTGTTTGTACTCGATGAAGTCGATAAAATCGGTGCCGATTACAAGGGTGATCCGACAGCAGCTTTGCTCGAAGTGCTCGATCCGGAACAGAACAGCACATTCCATGACAACTATCTGGATGTCGATTATGACTTGAGCAAAGTGCTGTTTATTGCCACCGCCAACAGTCTGGAGACCGTTCCGCGGCCTTTATTAGACCGAATGGAGCTGATCGAGATGACCGGCTATCTGCAGGAAGAGAAAGAGGAGATCGCCAAACGGCACTTGATTCCGAAGGAATTGGCGAACCACGGCCTGAAGGCAAGTCAGCTGAAGTTCAAGAAGGAGATTTTGGCACATATCATAGATGATTACACGCGCGAGTCCGGTGTGCGGAGTCTGGAACGCCAGATTGCAACCATCTGCCGCAAGGTAGATACCAAACTGGCGCTGAACGAGGAATATAACGTGACGGTGACGCTCGATGACTTGCGGAATTATCTCGGTCAGAAGCGGTATAGCCGTGATGCTTGGGAAACGAACAAGTATGTGGGTGTAGTGACCGGTCTGGCTTGGACACAAGTTGGAGGCGAGATCTTGTTTATCGAGACGAGCCTCTCGACATCCAAAGCGCCTACCCTGACATTAACGGGTAACTTAGGAGACGTGATGAAAGAATCGGCCACACTGGCTTTGGGCTATGTGAAAGCGCACGCCAAGGAATTAGGCATCAAGCCGGAAGTGTTCGAGAAAACGGCTGTGCATATCCACGTACCGGAAGGCGCGATCCCGAAAGATGGGCCGAGTGCGGGTATCACGATGACCACGGCGCTGGTGAGTGCGTTCACGAAGCGGCTTGTAAAGCCCCGTATCGCCATGACCGGTGAGATGACGTTACGCGGAAAAGTGCTGCCTATCGGTGGTGTCAAAGAAAAACTGCTCGCGGCAAAACGAGCAGGTATCACGGATATCATCCTCTGCGAGGACAACCGCAAAGATGTGATGGAGATCGCAGATATCTATCTGAAGGGCTTAAAACTGCACTACGTGCACGATATCAGCGAGGTGCTTAAGATAGCGCTTGTTTAAACTCCTCGTAGGTGTTGTCGGTATAATACACGACAATACGCGCAATCTGTTTAGGAGGAGCTGCAGGAGTCTGCGGCTCTTCTTTTTGTACGGTACGCACGGTTTTATTCTTCGGATCAGGCGCTTGTGCGTCAAAAAGCCCCGGTTCTTTGCCCGGTTCCGTACGCCACATCTCTCCACGTCCGGCAATCAGCCATTCCGGATTCAGCGTCGGATACCGCTCCATAATACGTTTCATCACATCGAGGCTGGGATTATTGCGTCCCGCCATCATATTACTGATCGTACCCGGCTGTACATGAATCTCAGCCGCAAACTGCCGTGCATTGAGCCCTAACGAACTCATGACACTCTCTATTCTTTCTTTATCA
>Ga0247610_10002407_pt1 | contig 21625 bp, 22 predicted proteins | sample 174DNAGHGhighgp2_FD_193483 | JGI IMG/M metagenome (GOLD analysis project Ga0247610, IMG submission 193483) | Sheep rumen microbial communities from Palmerston North, Manawatu-Wanganui, New Zealand - 1742 DNA GHGhigh gp2 | ecosystem: Host-associated > Mammals > Digestive system > Stomach > Rumen...
AGCTAAATGAATTCCTGGAGGACTAGCTCAGTTGGGAGAGCATCTGCCTTACAAGCAGAGGGTCAGCGGTTCGAGCCCGTTGTCCTCCACCATTTTTTTATTAAGTGCCGACTTAGCTCAATTGGTAGAGCAACTGACTTGTAATCAGTAGGTTGTGGGTTCGATTCCTATAGTCGGCACCATTTTTTTTGCACTAATTTGCTTATTAGTGTTTTTTTTATGCCATTATACTGATAAATATCAGAGTTTGACAGATTTGTGTTATTGGGATATACTATTACTAATAGAGAGCATTTCATAAAATTAGATAAATATTATGAAAGGAGCGTGACCTTATGGGAGCTAATTCTAATAAAATAATTCCTGGTGAAGCTCTATATGAGGAGATATATGGTCCACTAAGAAAAAGAATAACCCTTATCTATATTTTAGGTTGGGCAATTGTTACTTTATTTGAAGCAGTCTTTGGTGTTGTTTATAGTATTGTGAAAAATGGTACACTAGAGGGTTTATCTCATTATTTTATTTTCTCAGTATTAATACCAGGAGGAGCGGATGCAATTATCATTGGCATTGCTCTAGTATTAATTCGTCTTAAAAAGGTAAGCACAACTGTTAAAAACTATATCCTAATTGAAAGCTTAATTTGGGTTGCTTGTGTTTTATCAGCTGTTCATGGTGAATACGTAATTGTATTTTCATTATTCGTTATTCCAATTTTAATTACATCTATTTTCCTTGAATATCGATTCTTAGCATTTGCGTTTATTAATTCTTTAATTGGATTGGCTGTATCAACTGTTTTTGTTATATTTGTTACTGGAGATTCTGCAGTTTATGGTGGAAGATTCTATTTAATTACAAGTGTAGTATTAGTATTATTATCATTAATTTTGTTCTCTTTAATTTCTGTTGTAATCAGCTTTGTACACAAGAAAAGAGAAAAAGTATTATCAGAGGTACAATCCGAAAATGCTAAGCTTTCTAAGGAAAGTAGAGTTGATGGATTAACTGGATTACAAAATCATACAAGTTTTTATACAGTACTTGAAAATAAACTTGCAAAATCTAGACATAATCGAACAGGATTTGCTCTTGCTATGTTAGATATTGATGATTTTAAGGAAGTTAATGATACATATGGTCATGCTGCAGGTGATGAAATCTTAAAGTTTGTTTCTGATACATTAGTAAATACAATTGCTAGAAATGGTGTTGTATTTAGATATGGTGGAGATGAATTTGCAATTATTTTTCACAATCCAGATCCAGAGGCTAATGTAGAATTGCTTGAAAGAATTCGTATGACTGTTGAATTAAATGATACAATGCTTATGAATGGTAGAGGTATTACATTATCGATTGGATATTATAATGTTAAGGAAGCAATTATGTCCTCAGAAGAGATATTCTATCGAGCTGACCAAGCATTATATCAAGCAAAATATAATGGTAAAAACCAAGTATATTCAGTATTTTAATAAAAATCTGTCCGTTGGACAGGTTTTTTTACTTTTGTTTAACTATAATTCGTTTTTTGTGTTAAACTAATAGGTGAGGTGATTCCAATGCGAAAGACAAAAATTATTTGTACTCTAGGTCCTGCTTGCGACGACGAAGAGATGCTAAGAAAAATGATTAAAAATGGTTTAGACTGTGCTAGACTTAATTTCTCTCATGGTACACACGAACAACAAAAGGTTCGTATGGATCGTGTAAAGAAGGTAAGAGAGGAATTAGGAATTCCACTACCTATTTTACTAGACACTAAAGGTCCTGAAATTCGTGTGCGTTTATTCAAAGACGGTAAGATTGAATTAAAGGAAGGCCAAGAATTTACTTTCTGTTCTGATTTTGATTTAATCGGAGATGAAACTAAGGTAGGGTTAACTTATCCAGATTTGGCTAAATATGTTAATAAGCCAGGTACATTAATCCTAGCAGATGATGGTAAGGTTGAATTTGAGGTACTAAGAGTAGAAGGAAAAAATATCGTTACTAAGGTATTAAATAATTCTACATTATCTGATAGAAAATCAATCAATATTCCTAATGTAATTGTTGATATGCCATATATTTCTGAAGTAGATAGATCAGATATTATTTTTGGTATTCAAGAATGTGTTGATTATATTGCTGCATCATTTGTAAGAAGACCAGAGGATGTTTTAGCAGTTCGTGAATTATTAGATAAATATGATACATCCGGTAAGATTCGTATTATATCTAAGATTGAAAATACTGAAGGTATTGCGAAGATGGATGAAATCATTGCAGTTTCTGATGGTATTATGGTTGCCCGTGGAGATATGGGTGTAGAAGTACCATTCAAGATGCTTCCTAAGATTCAAAAGGAATTAATCCAAAAGTGTTATGAACAAGGTAAAATTGTAGTTACAGCAACTCAAATGCTAGACTCAATGCAAACAAACCCAAGACCTACTCGTGCTGAGGTTTCAGATGTTGCTAACGCAATTTATGATAAAACTACTGCAATTATGCTATCTGGTGAATCTGCTGCAGGTAAGTATCCATTACAATCTGTAACAGCAATGAAGGATATTGCAGAATATACTGAATCTAATATCGACTTTAGACATAGATATTGGGAATGCAACCTTAACTTAGGTGATGATTTCTTATCATCTATTTGTAATGCAGCAGTTTCTTGTGCATATCAGATGGATGCTAAGGCTATTATTTGTGTGACAAATCATGGCCAAACAGCATTTAAGTTATCTGCATATCATCCTGCATGTCCAATTATTGCATTAACTGTTAATGAGAAAGCATGCCGTCAATTAAATTTAGCTTGGAACGTATATCCAGTATATGCAGAACATAAGAATTCTGTGGATGAATTATTCCAATATGCTATTGAAAAGGCCTTAGAAACTGGTGTTGTAAAGAAAGGTGATAAGGTAATTATCACTGGTGCTTCAAGCACATGCAACGCAATTACAGATACAATTAAAGTACACGTATTATAATTCGTAATAAAAATAGAAAGTCTCTCTTTTAAAAAGGGGAGATTTTCTTTTAATTTTCAATTAAAAAAAGTTTAAAAAACTAAAAAAAGTTGTTGATTATAGAAAAAGTGTATGATATAATAAACGGGCGTATTAGTAAAAACGCATCGGGATTTAGCTCAGCTTGGTAGAGCGCTTGGTTTGGGACCAAGATGTCGTAGGTTCGAATCCTATAATCCCGACCATTTGATGCGAGTGTAGTTTAATGGCAGAACCCCAGCCCTCCAAGCTGATGATGACGGTTCGATTCCGTTCACTCGCTCCAAATCGAATATAAAGGCTCATATGAGCCTTTTTTTGTTCTTCTTTAAAAAGATAACATTGCATACTAATTGTTACATTTTTCTTTTTTTGTAGTGTTTTCCCACTTGAGAAAACGATTACATTATTTTATAATAAAATATAGATTATATTCGAGGTGGAAAATATGCTAGATATTCAAAGTTTTTTTTCTGAAACTAACAATATTGTTATCGTTTCAATAATTGGTGGAGTTATTCTTATAGCACTCCTTTGGTTGATTATAGGAATAGCAGTATCAAGAAGAAAGAAAAAGGCTAAAGAGGAAGTTAAGGAACAAGCACCAGTAGAGGCAAAGCCTGTTCTTGAAGAGCCTAAAGAAGAAATTAAAGAGGAAGTTAAGGAAGAAGCTAAAGAGGAACCAAAACCTGAAAACAAAGCTCCTGTTGTGGAAGAGGGCAAGGTTTTAGTTATTACTCTTGGCGGTGTTAAAAAACAAGATAAGGAAGAAGCTGAAAAGAAAGCACGTGCTAATTCTACATTAAATGATGATGCAGCAATTGCATCAGTTTCTAATAACGCTCTTGAAGAGGAAGAGACTGTTGTTGCTCCTTTAGCTGCAGAAGAGACTCCAGTTAAGGAAGATACTCCAGTAGAGGAAGAGACTCCAGTTGAAGAAGAAACTCCAGTTGAGGAAGAGACTCCAGTTGAAGAAGAAACTCCAGTTGAAGAAGAAACTCCAGTTGAAGAAGAGACTCCAGTTGAGGAAGAAACTCCAGTTGAAGAAGAAACTCCAGTTGAAGAAGAGGCTCCAGTTGAGGAAGAAACTCCAGTTGAGGAAGAAACTCCAGTTGAGGAAGAAACCCCAGTAGAGGAAAAAGCTCCAGTTGAAGAGGAAACTCCAGAAGAGGGAGAACCAGAAGAGACTGAAGAAACTAAGCATTATCATGCAATTAATGAAAAGCTTAACACATTAGAATCTAAACTAGATGCTATCGTTGATAAATTGAATAAGGACGAATCTTCAGTTGAAGAGGAGACTCCAGTTGAGGAAGAAACTCCAGTTGAGGAAGAAACTCCTGCTGAAGAAGAAGCTGCAGTAGAGGAAGAAACTCCTGCTGAAGAAGAAGCTGCAGTAGAGGAAGAAGTTCCAGCTGAAGAAAAAACTCCAGTTGAAGAAGAAGCACCAGTTGAGGAGGAAGTTCCAACTGAGAAAGAAGCACCAGTTGAAGAAGAACCAGAAGAGACTGAAGAAGAAAGAAAAGCTAGAGAAAGAGCAGAAAGAGTTGCTTTATTAAGAGCTAGAGCTAAGGCTAAAGAAGCTAAAGAAGAAACTCCAGTTGAAGAAGAGACTCCAGTAGAGGAGGCAGCTCCAGTTGAGGAAGAAACTCCAGTTGAAGAAGAGACTCCAGTAGAGGAAAAAGCTCCAGTTGAAGAAGAGACTCCAGTAGAGGAAGCAGCTCCAGTTGAAGAAGAAACTCCAGTTGAGGAAGAAACTCCAGTAGAGGAAGCAGCTCCAGTTGAGGAAGAGACTCCAGTAGAGGAAGAAACTCCAGTTGAAGAAGAGGCTCCAGTTGAGGAAGAAACTCCAGCTGAAGAAGAAACTCCAGTAGAGGAAGAAACTCCAGTTGAGGAAGAAACTCCAGCTGAAGAAGAAACTCCAGTTGAGGAAGAAACTCCAGTAGAAGAAGAAGCTCCAGTTGAAGAAGAAACTCCAGTAGAGGAAGAAGCTCCAGTTGAAGAAGAGGCTCCAGTAGAAGAATCTAAGGAAAAAGCTAATAAAGCTCCAGCTAAGGCAAAAGCTAAGAAACAACCTGCAAAGAAGGATACTAAGGCTAAGGAGAAGAAAGCTGCACCTAAGAAGGCTGAAAAAGCTAAGGCTAAGCCAAAGACTAAGAAGCAACTACAGGCTGAAGCTAAATTTAAGGCTAAGAGAAAAGAATCTGTTAGTAGATTAAATGATCTATTAAAATATATTGAGGAATAGTCAGGAGGTAATGAGTATGGGTAAGCTACAAAAAAATATTATTAACAAAGAAGAATTACTTGCTGATATTGAAGCTTTAAAAAAGGCAAAAACTGACGAACAAGTTGATGCCATTATGAAAAAATATGATAAGGGCTTAGCTGAAATGGATAGAAGACAAGCTAAGCAAGCTGCTAAGGAAGCAGAAAAGGCTAAGGCAAAAGAAGCTAAAGAAAAAGCTAAAGCCAAAGAGGCTGAAAAGACTAAGGCTAAAGCTAAAGAAGCACCAAAGAAATCTGAAGCTAAGGATACTGAAAAGAAAGGTAGATACAATGGTAAATATGAAGTATATGCTATCGCAGATGGCTATGCTTATAGACTAAAGGCATCTAATGGAGAAATCCTTGTAACTTCTGAAGTATATGTAAATAGAGATGGTGTAATTAGAGCAATTGATACAGTTAAAAAGAATATTGAAACTGGTGAAATTCGTATATTTGCTGATAAGAAGAGTAAGTGGAAATTCAAACTTACTTCTAAGAATCATAGAGTATTATTAATAAGCTCTAACTATGCACAAGAAGTAGGCGCTCAAAGAGCTTCTGAATCCTTCAAGAAATTTGCTATGAAGGCTGATGTTGTTGATGTAGAAATTAAGGATGATGATGCAGCATCTGCAACAAATATCAAGATTACTGCAAACGAAGATAAGGCTGGCGGTAAATACGAAATTGAAAACTCTGATGGTGAATATAGCTGGGATTTAAAGGCAACAAATGGAGAAATCCTATGTCAAGCTGAGGGCTATACATCTAAATCAGGTGTATTAAATGCTATTGAAAAGTTCAAGCAATATGTTGCTGAAGGTACATTCAAATCAGTAAAGGATAAAACAGGACATTACCAATATAAGCTATATACTAAGGCTGGTAGAATTGCTGCAGTTGGTGAATCCTATAAAACAAAAACAGCTGCAACCTCTGCAGCTAATTCAGTAGTTTCCTTCTATAAGCTATCTGAAATCGTAGATTTAGAAGCATTAGCTAAGCAAGCTGCTAAAGAAGCAAAAGCTAAGGCAAAGGAAGAAGCTTCTAAGGAGAAGGCTACAAAACAAGAAGCAAAGGAAGAATAATTAAAGGGGGATTCCCCCTTTTCTTATGTATGGTGAATTTATGCTAGATATTAAAATTCCAAATTCAATCATAAAGGCTACCTTCTCAGGTAAAAAGGATAAGAATCAACCTGAGGAAAAGGCTAAGATTGAAAGAATCATTATAAAAAATGAAGAAGTATTACAAGTAAGCATCTTTAAGGGGAAGCAAGTATTCCACAAGAATTTAAATGATTCTACAATTGATGATGAAATTAAAGATTTATTAGAAAATACATTTAATAATGCTAGTATTTTTACAAAGGATTATCAATATAATTATAGAGTAACATCTAAGGGTAAGCTTTTATCTAATAAAACAAAGCTTGAAAATGAATCCTTTGTGGTATTATCTCACAATAAGAAAAAGAATTATCTTATCGAAGAAGGAAAACCTGTACCTGCCTTAATTGATTTAGGTATTATGCTAAATGATGGAAAGGTCACTAAGCAAGGCTATGATAAGTTTAAACAAATCAATCGTTTCTTAGAGATAATTGATGATTCAATTAAGGATGAAAAGAAGCTAAGTATTATTGATTTTGGTTGTGGGAAAAGCTATTTAACCTTCATTTTGTATTACTATTTCGTTGAAATAAAGAAAATGGATGTTGATATTACTGGCCTAGATTTAAAGGAAGATGTTATTGATCATTGTAATGAAATTGCAAGGAAATATAACTATACTCATTTAAAGTTTTACAAAGGTGATATCGCAAAATATAGCGAAACAAATAAGGTAGATATGATAGTTACATTACATGCTTGTGATACTGCAACAGATTATGCACTTTATCATGCAATAAAAATGAATGTAAAATATATCTTCTCAGTTCCATGCTGCCAGCATGAAATTAATTTACAGCTAGAATCTGATAAATTCCATTTGATGAATAAATTTGGTATTATAAAAGAGCGTTTTTCTGCCCTTTTAACAGATAGTATTAGAGCCAATATTTTACAGTATTATGGATATAAAACTCAGGTATTAGAATTTGTTGATTTTGATGCTTCTCCAAAGAATTTATTAATTCGTGCAACTAAGACAAATAATCTATTTAACGAATCAATCAAAGAAGAAATAGAAAGCACAATAAAAGAGTATAAAATTCACCAAACTTTATATACTTTATTATTCGAAAATAATTAGAATTCATCTTCGGGTGAATTCTTTTGTTTTTGTGCAAATTGTACAAAAAAATAGGGGCCTTCTATTGACTAATATAGGTATAAATGTTAAAATCGATATATGAAAACGCTATTATAGGGGATAGTGCGCCCTTTTTAGCGTGGAATGGTTAAGTGAAGGGTTCACATGATAAAAAATATGAATAAAAGTGTAGTAAAATATATGATTATTGATTTAGCCGTTTTGGTAGTGTTAGGATGCTTCCTTGAGGGCTTAACATCAAGATTCATAGGATTTGCTTTAGATGCAGCCCCTACAGTTACATTTTCACTATTAATCGTGTTTGTAGCGGTTTGTAGATGGAAGGCATTTGGATTAATTACGATTCCATTCCTAGTGTTTTCAATGATATTAGGTGGACATTTTAGTGATTTGTCCTACTATGGCGCATTCTATAGCTTTACAAATTGGCAGTTATACCTATCTGTAATGATTGGATTAGCCTGCGGATTTGGTATCAATTTAATATTCTTTAGAAAGCATAAGACCAACAAAATTACTAAGATTTGGTGGAAGGTGGTTTTATTACTTATCCTCGATTACTTAGTATATTGTCTTGTTCAATTTGTGCTATATAGATTATTCATGGGTAATTTACTTGAAGTAGCAACTGTTGAATACACCTACAATGTAAAAACAGCAGGTGGGTCTTTAGAACCAAAAACTGTTAATCTTGCAGTCTATGTTGAAAATGGATTTATCTATAACAGCTTTGGTTTATTAGTCGCTTTGCTTGGCGCAATGGTTTTAAGGTCTCAAGGAGTTTTAAATAATGCTATTGACAAACTCATTGACGATAAAAAGGAGAGGGAGCTTGAGTTTGAGTATCTCAAGAATGCTGGGAATCTGAATTGGGATCCTCAAGAAGAAACTGAAGCTTCCAAAGATGAGTCAAAAAATAATGAAGATTCATCTGAGCAGTTTTAAAAGAAGGATGGTGTGTTATTGATGCAAAATGTAGTTATTGAAACTAATCAAGATGTTGTTGATGAAGTTGAACGTACCAAATGGAAACGTACATTGCATACCTTAGCAAGAGATTGGAGATTATATGTATTATTAATCCCAATGCTAGCATTTATCTTCTGCTTCAAGTATTTACCTATTAAAGGTTTAATTACTGGATTTAGATGGGGTAACGATAATGACATGGTTTACAATAGCCAGTGGTGTGGTTTATATTGGTTTAACCAGATTTTCATTGGTTCATCCTCAAACATCTTCTGGAGATCATTCCGTAATACATTCGTTAATAGTATGTATGGTTTGATTATAGGATTCCCAATTCCTATTATTTTAGCTTTACTATTTAGTGAAGTTAAAACTGGATGGTATAGAAGTGTTGTTCAAGTAGCAGCATACCTACCTCACTTCGTATCATTAACAGTAGTAACTACAATCATCAGCTTATGGTGTGAAGGTACTATCACAGCCGGTGGTGGAGAAGCCCCTGGTGGATGGATTTACAACATGTGTAAGGCTTTTGGTTGGTTACAAGGTGCAAATGGTGAAGTGCTTCAGGAAAGTATTTTAAGCTATCCAAGGTACTTTAGACCAATTTATCAAATTTCTGGAGTATGGCAGGATGCAGGTTACAATTCCATTGTTTACTTTGCAGCTATTCTTGCAATTTCTCCTACAAACTATGAAGCAGCAAGAATTGATGGTGCTTCTAAGTTACAACAAATTCGCTACATTACATTCCCAGGTATGGCACCAACATTAACTATTATGTTGATTATGCGAATTGGTCAAATTTTAAATGTTGGATATGAACAAATTATCTTATTAGTTGGTGATTACTCTAACGCATGGGAAACAGCAGATGTTGTTTCTACATTCGTATACCGTATGTCCGGTCAAAGTGCTGGTGCTGCAGGTGCAGAAGTAATTCAACAATTAGGTATTGTTGCAGATTTATTCAATTCGATTTTAGCTATGTTCCTAGTATTAGGTGCTAATGCAATCAGTAGAAGAGTATCCTCTACTTCATTATTCTAATAGGAGGCAAACAGATGAAAAGACTAGATAAATCAGAAATAGTTTTTAAGCTTTTGGCTTACATTCTATTAACTATATTTGCTTTATGCTGCTTATATCCATTTGTCTTCATTATTATGAATTCAATTTCTGAGGCTAAGTATGTTAATGAGGGCGCTGTAGTAATCGTTCCACTAGGTAAACCTCAATTAGCGGCTTATGCAGCAGTATTTGAGAATAAGAAGTTCTGGTTAGCATATTGCAATGCATTCTATATTACAATTTATGGTACAGCAATTTCCATGTTAGTTGGTATTTGCGGTGCTTATGCTCTATCTAAGACAAGATTATTATTCGGTAGAGGATTTAACTTCATTTTAACAGTTACATTATGGTTCTCAGCTGGTATCATTCCAACTTACCAAAACTATGTAGTGTTCCGTGATGGTTTATTCTCAGGTAATGGCCGTGTATTCTTCATCTTTGCTTTAGGTGTAAATGCATTTAATATCATCCTTTTAAGAAATTACTTCCAAAGCGTACCACAAGAAATAGAAGAAGCTGCAACTATCGATGGTGCAACTGAATTCCAAATCTTAACAAGAGTTTATATTCCTATTTCTAAATCCTCAATTGTTACAGTAGCAATGTTCTATGCTGTAGAATTCTGGAATGGTTACTTATGGGCTCAGATGTTACTTGGTGAAGATGATTTACCATTAACAGTATTCATTAAATTATATATGGAAAATACAATTGCCAATATCGAAGAGGCTGGTGGTGGTAACCTAGGTTACTCAACATATTCCTTAAGATATGCGTTCATTGTATGTTCAATTATTCCAGTAATCTTAATCTATCCAAAGATTCAAAAATATTTTGCATCCGGCGTTAATGTCGGCGGTGTAAAGGAATAGTAGGTGAATAGTATGAAGAAAAAATTAGTTCTTACTGGCCTTTCTGCACTAGCAGTATTAACCCTAGCAAGCTGTAACTCTGGTCAAAGAGTAGAGGGTAAAATCTCTTACAAGGGATTAGATGAATCCTATGCCTATGCTTCAGTACCAGAAGCAGATACATATGCAGAAAACGCTGGAAATGTAGATATTTATATTAATTACAATGGTGAATCAGGAATTACATTCCGTGGTACATCATGGAACAATATTGTAGATGGCATGACTTATACCCAAGGTTCTTTACTTCCTACTTGGGCAAGAATTCAAGAGTTAACTAAGACAGGTATCCGTGAAGCATCAGGATATAGAGCATCTAATTTAGATAATGCTTATACATCTATCGCTACTGCAGGATTCAAGTCAGAGACTAATGCTAGTCAAAATATTGATTTATTCTATAACTCAACTGCAAACCTAAGAACTGCAGGTAATGCAGGTACACTTGTTGATTTAAATAAGTATTTAGAAGAAGGTAAGCTACCTCACTTAAAGGAATATTTAGATAATAATACTTCAATTAAGAAGGCTATTACAACAAGTGGTAAGATTTATTATGCACCATATCTTGATGGTGCTAATGATGTTGAAAAGACATTAATTATGGACACTGCAATGGTAAAGAAGGTTTTATCAGATGCAGCAAACGGTGATGAAACAATGAATGGTGGACAAACTCCAGCTAAGAACGTTGTTCAAGGAGCTAAGTATACTCCATTTATTGAAACAGATGTTACTACAGTAGACATCGTTGAAAATGGCGCAAAGGTTTCTAAGCCAGTTGCAGCTGTTAAAAATATCATCACACAACAAAACGAGCTATTAGAAGAAGGATGTACTGGTAAGCAATTAGCTGAACAGCTAGTTACTTATATCAAGGCTAAGTATTCTTTCTATGGAAATGATGTTTGGGAATTATATGTTGGTGAAAAGGCTGCATATAATACTGATGAATTAGTAGCTTTAATGAGAGTTATTAAGGCTAACCCAGGATTATTAACAGGAAATAAAGAAGCTGAAATTGAAGTATTCTTCCCAAGAGGAGAAACAGCTACATCTATTCATAGCGTTGTTGAATTATTACAATTATGGGGTGTTCAAGGTGTTGATGCTGAAAATGGTAATTTCTATTTCTCAGCTGATGGCAAGCTAAACGCATTAGAAACTACACAAGCTGCATATGAAGCATTAGATTATCTATCTGCTTTATATGATGAAGGATTAATCCTTGAGAATTTCTATGCTTCAAGTGCTACATCAACAGCTAACCGTTACTTAGATCAATATTTCAAGAAGACAACAACTACTGAAGGTTATGGTTTCATGATGTATGATGATCCTACAATTGTTACAGTAGCTAATGATGCTTATGAAGGTATTGGTACTGAGGCAAGAGAGCATACAACTGGTGAAGTTCAAGGTATTTACTCAGTATTACCTCCAAGAACATACTGGACTACAACTGGTAACAATTCTCAAAAGACATTAACAACAACAGAAGGAAAGACTCTAGAGCGTTATTATGAATCTAACCGTTCATTACAAACTACATCTTGGGGTATTCCTCTAAATTCTGATAATGTTGAAGGTGCATTAAGAATTATGGACTTTATGTATTCTGAATTAGGTCAATTAATTCAAAACTATGGTCCTGAGGCTTATTGGGAAAAGACAGACCAAGTTGTTACTAACATGACAGCTAATGGTGAGAAGAATGCGATTGTATCTTACAAGACTAAGCTTGAGCTAGTTTCTTCTCAACGTGACTTCTGGAGCTTCATGAGAGGCTATTTAGGAGCATCACATGGAATTGGTCATGTTCGTTTAAGTGGATTAAATTTACAAGCAACTAACCATTATGGTCAAATTGGTTTAAAGAATGTTCAAACTGCAATTACTCTTGGTGTTGTAGCACATGCTACAAATAAGGATACTTATTCTTGGGATACATCTGTTCCTACTCAATTCTCTACATCAGTTTCTGATGATAAGAATGAATGGGATGGTATCACTGGATTCTGGGCTGTAAATAAGCTTAACAAGAATGAGGGTTGGGTTAACGTAGTAGTTACTCCATATCAAACTCCAAAGAGTGAAATCGTAATTAGAACAGTAAAGAATTTAAATCTAATTAAATATGAGGATATGCTAAAGCAACAAGAAAAGTACAACACTATTTACTTACGTGAATATGCAAACAGCATTGGTGCTGAGGCAATTCCTGACTATGCAAAGAAGTAAAATGCAAAATTTATAATCGGAGGCTAAGAAATGAAAAAATTATTAAAACATATGCGAATTCTTCATTTAGTATTTCTGATTTTAGGTGGAGCATTATTAATCTCTGCACTACCATTCAAGACTCAATATAATATGGTTTATATTAATGTTGATTCTAATGGTATCGAAGTGGCTGATGGCGCAATGACTAATGCTAGAGGCCAAAATCAGGAAGACCTATTCAAGTATTATGAAGAAAAAGGTGTAGACTTTAACAATAAGGATGCAGAAGAAAGTAAGTATACTGTTTACAATTTTGAACAAAATTTAAATAGCACTAACAACTTAATTATGTACTTCGGTATCGTAGTTATCCTTGCTGTAGCTTTATTGTATTTATTCCAAAATAGTAATCGTAAGATTTACTATAAAACAAATGTATTTATTTCAGTAGTAGCGACATTAGGCGTTATAGTATTTGGTGTAATTGTAATGCTTCAAATCTTCGGTTTAATGGGAGATTTAGCAGCTCATCAAACACTTTATAATACCGTAGCATTGCTTCAGGATACAGCAACTAAAGCTGATGTATTAGCAGGAGCAGATATCGCAGCTATGTCTTATGTAAACTCAACAACTTTAGTAGCTTATATGCTAGGTATTATCGTTGTTATGGTTTATGGCTTCTTCCTAATGATCTTAACATTCTCTAAGTTTAGAAGAACAAAGGAAAGAAGAATGGAAATTTTAAGCAAGGCGGTGGAGAATAATGATTAATGAATTGGAAAAGAAATCAAGCTTTAAAGCGATGTCCGATTTGGAAATTACTAAGAACTCCGTCGAGATGCTACGTTATAGAAATAATAAGCTAGCATATGCATTTGGTATTGGTGGTGTAGCAGCAAGCTTACTTGCAGCATTTATCTGTATGAACAGTATGAATCCATCAAACTTCCTTGTAATTTTCAAAATTATTCTAAATGTATTTATCCTATTATTTGGATTCTTGTGCTGCGAAAAAGCAAAAACATATCAAGTTAGAGGTTCATTCTACTTGATTGGACTTGGTGTCATTTGCTTCCTTCGTATCTTATGGATTCCATTACAGCTAATTACTAAGTATCATGATTGGCAAGCAGCAGTTGATTCAGGAGATGTTGCTGCACAACAGGCCGCTGAAAAGTATTTAGGCGCAACAGTTATTAACTCTAACCAAGTAGCTTGGTTACCAAATGCTGGTGATGTTAGAGGTTTAATTGCAATGGGTTTATTAATCGTTGCAGGTATTCTAATGATAGTTGGCGGTGTATTAGGATTTATGAAAGCAAAGAAATTAGCTGCTTACTTAGACAGCTTAAAGGAAACAAAGTAAGGGAGGTAACGAGAAATGGCAGCAGAAGTTGTATTAAAGGACGTCAACAAGGTTTATCCAAATGGCTTCCATGCAGTATATGATTTTAATATTGAAATTCAGAAGGGTGAATTTATCGTATTAGCAGGTCCTTCTGGATGTGGTAAATCTACAACATTACGTATGATTGCTGGTTTAGAGGAAATCTCTTCTGGTGATCTTATAATTAATAACAAGAAAATGAACAATGTGGCTCCAGCAGATAGAGACATTGCGATGGTATTCCAAAATTATGCATTATATGGTCACATGACTGTATATCATAATATGGCATTCTCATTAACAATTCGTAAGATGGACCCTGTTGAAATTCATGCGAGAGTTATGAAGGCAGCAGACATCTTAGGTTTAGTTCCATATCTAAATAGAAAGCCAAAGCAATTATCAGGTGGTCAACGCCAGAGAGTTGCTTTAGGTAGAGCAATTGTTCGTAACCCTGTAGTATTCTTACTAGATGAGCCATTATCTAATCTAGATGCTAAATTAAGAGGCTCAATGAGAAAGGAATTAATGCAGTTACATGAAAGATTGGATACTACATTCATCTATGTAACTCATGACCAGGTAGAAGCATTAACATTAGCTACACGTATCGTAGTTATGAAAGATGGTTATGTAAAGCAAATTGCATCACCTAAGGATATGTTCGATAAGCCTGAGGATCTATTCGTTGCAGGCTTCATTGGAACACCTCCTATGAATATTGTCGATGGTACTATCGATACTGAATTAGAGTATTTTACTCATGATGCTACTGGTGTTAAGCTAAAATTAACTGAGCATCAATCTGAAATTTTAGGCTCTTATGCTGGTAAGGCAGTTAAGTTTGCAATTCGTCCAGAATATGTATACATTGATGAAAAGAGTTTAGCTAAGTTTAAGGATTCTTCAGTACATATGAATATTGAATATACTGAATACTTAGGCGCTTATAATTTAATTTATGCAAGATTTGGTGAAGATCAATTTATCGCTAAGGTATCTGATAGAAGCCAAATTGAAGCAACTGAATTAGATTTTGCATTCGACATGGAGAAAGCACATTTCTTTGACGTAGAAACTACAAAGAGAATTCGTTAGTTAGGAGGTACTTATAATATGGATCAAAGTAGATATGAAGAAGTACCTAAGAAGGAAAATAAAGTAGGTAAGGCTTTTAAGAATTTTGGTACATACCTTAAGCTAATTTTCAAAACTCAAATAGAAAGCTTCAAATATAATAAGATGAAGCTTCCTGGATTGATGCTTGCAATTGGCGGTATTATTATCGGTTTATTCTTAAGCGCTCATGCTGCAACTATTAAGCAGCTAACATTCACTGTATCTTCAGTTTCTGAAAGTACAGAGGCTGGAGTTACAACACTAGTTAAAACAGTAGGTATGCTAGAGGGTATGCCATATGACTATACTGGTATTGTTATCTTTATTTTAATGCTACTAGGAATTCTAAACATCTTTATAGCTTTAAACGTAAGCAACAAACAAAATTTAGGTTCTGTTATTTCAGCAACAATTGTTACTTTAGTAATGGTTGGCTTAAGTATTGCTTATATTTATGCAGTAATGTATTTCAAATCCTCAGTAGAGGGTGGACAAATTGTATTAGACCAAGAGGCTGGTTATGCAACTAACTTCTTAGCTAATTACATGAAATCAATCATCGTTATCATTATTGCTGATGCATTATCTTTAATTGCATGTGTATTAGGATTTATCCACTATAACCGTGCATATGAAAAAGGTAGCGACAGATAATCATGAAGAAAAAAAGAACGCAAGAAAATGAAAACCTTGATGAGATTAACCCTTATCAGGTAGATAAATTCTCTAGGATTCCTAATGGATTAATCATATCATTTTTGAAGTTCTGGGCAGCTGCGGCTGCCGTTTTCTTCATATTAATCGGTGGTAGAGATTTAGGCCTAGATTTTTCAAAGCCATTAGCTGATGGCTATGCAGAAATGTCTAGAACCATTATTGGTATTATTTTAGTATCATTATTCCTAGCTATTTTATTAAATTATGGTATTAAGCATTTAGCTCATTTAATGCATAGTAGAAGAAATAATGCAAAAAGATGGATGATTTATAATCAAAAGGGATTTTTAACCTTTTTAGTATATTTAGTATATTGCTTTATTTGTATGATACTTACATTCTTATTTGTAGCTTTCTTAAGCTCATATAAGTTAATTCCAAGCTTCTTAGAGAATGCGGGTGTAGGTATTGAGCCATTTAGCTTTGGATTAATATTCCTATTGATAGATGGAGTATTCTTATTAATTAAGAATTATACTTTAAAGTTAATAAAGGTACTTAAATATAGAAGATTGATTAAAGAAGTATAAAAATATCTCCAAGGCATAAATTGCTTTGGAGATATTTTTGTATGAGAATGATGTAATATTAAATAAAGAATATGATGAAGAGGAAAATTATATATTAAAAGAAAATAATATATATGCTAAATGGGAAGTATTAAAATAAAAGTAAAGAAGTTTTTTGAACGCAATTTCAACAAAAGCTAGATTGATTTGAAATCAGATAAAATACCTATTTATATCATATTTCAGTCTATTTCTTGGATTTTGTTTTTGAAATCAATAACATTGCTATTGACAATTTTTATGCATTTAACTATAATATGTTCGTTTGAAAAGGAGGTTATATATTTATGAAAAAGATTAAATTATGTTTGCTTTTATTTTTAATGTGTTTTGTTATATTAGGATTAACATCTTGCAAAGAAACAAACATAAGAACAGTCTATGAAGAAGGCGACTTTAGATTTGCTTTGGTTAAGGGAAGTAGTGATTATACTATTATAGGACTAACGGAAGAAGGAAAAACAAAAGAAACATTAGTTCTACCTACTATGGTTAATGGTAAAAAAGTAACAACATTGGGTTACCTTGAAGGAAATTCAATTAATGGAACTCGTCCAACCATAGATTTCGAAGGGGCTTCGTTTATAAAATTTTATTACCATTCATTACTTAGAGAATGTTATTTTTCAGTTGGTGAAAAAATTAGGGATAGTGTAGTTTATGCTGATTTTTATTATCCTTGTTTTTTGAAAACGGGAGGTGGTGTCCATTGTGATCCGGAAAAAGATACAGGACATATTCCTGAAAAAAGTATACTTGAAGGTAGGAAGAATAATGAGTATATATTTTACACAGAAAGTTACAAATCTGTAAACGTCATTTATTATATGAATGATGATACAGAAGAAGTATTCTTTGTAGATGATTGTGATGGAACTAAAGTAAACGTAATACCACCTAATCCATATCGAGATGGATATGAATTTAAAGGATGGTATAAAGAAAAAGAGTGCATTACATTATTTGATTTTGAGAATGATGTAATACCAAGTAAAGAATATAATGAAGAGGGAAAATATATATTAAAAGAGAATAATATATATGCTAAATGGGAAGTATTAAAATAATAGTAAAGAAGGTTTTTGAATGCAATTTCAACAAGAGTTACATCAATTTGAAATCATTACTAGATAATTTATGAAGTCTTAGGTATTAAACCTAGGGCTTTTCTCTTTTTATATAGTTATATAAAAAACGTTTTCTTTTTTCCTTCAATTGTATAGAATTATGGTATAATCAAAAAGTAAGATAAAATAAAATTTAAAGAAAGGGAATTTAAGCATGAAAATATCTATTGGTTGTGATCATTCTGCTTTAGAACTTAAGGAATATTTAATTGAATATTTAAAGAGTGAAGGGCATGAGGTATTAGATAGAGGAACCTATACTAAAGAATCCTGTGATTATACTGATTATGGGTATAAGGTTGCAAAGGATGTTGCAAATGGTACTGTAGATAGAGGTATTGTAATTTGCTTTACTGGTATTGGAGTATCTATTATTGCAAATAAGGTTAAGGGAGTTAGATGTGCACTTGTTATGAACAAGGATGCTGCTGAATTAACTAGATTACATAACGATTCTAATTGTCTTGCATTATCTGCGAAATATTTAGGATGCGTTTATGCAAAGGAAATTGTGGATGTTTGGTTAAATACTGAATTTTCACATAATGAAAGACACCAAAGAAGAATCGATAAGATTGCAAAATATGAGGAGGAGTTTTAGTAATGAGTGTTACAGTTTTGAATCATTCTATGATTAAGCATAAGCTTACAAATATTAGAAAGGAAGAAACTAATACAAAGGATTTCTACCAAAACGTTAATGAAATTGCTGGATTAATGGCTTATGAGATTTCTAGAGATTTCCCATTAAAGCCAGTTGAGATTACTACTCCAATTTGTAAGACAGTTCAATATGAGCTTGCAAATGATGTGGTTATTGTTCCTATTTTACGTGCTGGCTTAGGTATGGTTGATGGAATTAGAAGTATGATTCCAACAGCTAAGGTTGGTTTTATTGGATTATATAGAGATGAACAAACTCTAGAGCCACATGAGTATTATGCAAAATTCCCTGATACAATAAAGGATTCTATTGTGTTATTAGTAGATCCAATGCTAGCAACAGGTGGTTCTGCATCTGCAGCAATTACTATGTTAAAGAAAAGAGGCTGCAAGGACATTCGTTATGTTGGTCTTGTAGGCGCTCCTGAGGGTATAAGACTATTACAAAAGGACCATCCAGAGGTTCCAATTTATTTAGCTGCACAGGATGAGAAGCTAAATGAGAAGGGGTATATTGTTCCAGGCTTAGGAGACTGCGGAGATAGACTTTTCGGAACTAAGTAATGAAAATTAAAAAGGCTGCCACAACCTATGCACTTGCAACTCAGGGAATTCTTTCCATGATTATGTTTGCAATCATAGGATTTGTAATTGGTTGGTTGATAGATAAAACATCACCATGGCCTGCCATTCTTGCTGTAGTGGGCGTTTTAATTGGCTTATTTACGTTTATTTCAAATCTTTTATATCTTTTACGTGAGGATGAAAAAGAAAGAAAAAAAGCCAAATTAGAGGCAAATGATGACAAGGAAGAATCAGTTTAATTATTTGCTAATCCTTTTAGTTATAATTGTTGTTGTAAGTGTAATACTTGGGCTATTTGGACTTTTATGGTGGTATTTCGTTATTGGGGCTTTATTATCAATTGTTTTACACTTTTTGATGGTGCTTCAAAATGAGAGGTTTTATCGTATTCAGCTAGATAGATTTCAAAAGGAGTATTTTGCTCCTAAAAAGGATACAATTATATGGTATGTCCTTAGATGGTTTATTGTAGCTTTTGTATTTGCTCTTGTTATCCTTTTAGCTAAGCTTTATTATGAAGAAAGAATGCTTGAGGCATCCTTGTTATTCTTAATACCGCTTATACTAGTTAAGATTTCATTTATAATTGTAATTTATTTACAAGAAAGAAGGTGATGATGTGGATTTTAGTAAACTATTAGAATATAGACCTAATGGCGCAATCACAGGAACACTAATTATAGTAGGTGCTCTTTGTCTATTCTTTTTCATTCTATTCTTTATTTTAAGAAAGATAGATCCATTAAAGAAAACACCTATATGGCTAGTTCCATTTATTTGGATTGTTGATATGATGAATAATTTTGTAAAGGATAGTATAGGAAAAAGATGGAGGGCATATGCTCCATGGTTTTTAACACTTACAATCTTTATATTCTTTGCAAATATATCAAGTGTTTATTTAGTAACAAATCCAACATCGTATGTTATAGTAACCTTAGCCCTAGCTTTATGTACATTCTTTATCATTCAGCTAACGGGTATCATATCTTTAGGACCTTTAGGATACTTAAAAGGGTTTACGGATCCTATGCCAGTAATGACACCTATTAATATCATTTCTGAATTTACACTACCAATATCTTTATCACTAAGATTATTTGGTAATGTCATTTCTGGTGTATGTGTTTCAATCTTGGTAAAGAAGGCATTAGATGGATGGTTGGCTTTATGCGTTATCCCTATTATGCCATTTATCAATTTATTGTTCGATATTGCATTCTCATTAGTTCAGGTTGCAGTATTTGTTATTCTGTCTGTTATCTTTACTTCTATGAAGATTAAAGATGAAGAAAAAATATATTCAAAATAAGAGGAGAAGAAAATTATGAATTTCATGGCTATTTTAACAAATGTATTAACATTATTATTAGAAGTCGGTGACGGCTTAAAGTATATTGGTGCTGGTTTCGCAGTATTTACAGGTTTCGCAGCAGCTATTGGTGAAGCAAATGTTGCAGCTCATGCAGTAGATGCAATCGCACGTCAACCAGAAATGGCTGGTAACATTCGTACTACAATGTTAATCGGTCAAGCAGTTTCTGAAACAACTGGTTTATACGGTTTAATTATCGCATTCTTAATTGTATTCGCTTAATTATAAAGAAAGGAACTACATTGTTGTAGTTAGGTTATAGGTATATGTTTTTATCAATTGCTGATGCAATCAATGAAATCATGGCCGCAATTCAAGGTGGCCTAGGTCCTATTTACCTTATGTCTAAACCAGATGAATTATTAACTGCTGTTCCTGGTTATTTAATGGATTTGATTATCCAATTAAGTGCTACTATTATTTTATTTCTTGCTATTCGTTTCTTATTCTGGAAGCCTATTACTAAGATCTTAGAGACTAGAAGAATGGCTATCGATAAGGAATTAACTGATGCTAAAGAGGCAAAGGAAAATGCTTTATTAGTTGAAGAGGAAATGAAAAAGACTTTGGAAGAAGCAAAAGAGCAGGTAAAGGAAATGCTTGCTGCTGCTACAAAGGATGCTAATATTAAGAAAGAAGAAATCATTTCTTCAGCTAAGGAAGAAGCTAGAAGAAGATTAGAGAATCTTGAATTAGAACTTGAGCAGGAAAAGAAGAATATGGAATCTAGCATTAAAAAGGAAATTGTAGATATTGCTTTTGCTGCAGCAGAGAAGATTGTTCAAAAGGAAATTGATCAAAAGAAGTACTTAGATGTTGTTGAGGATATCCTTAAAGGAGGCATTTAAGTTTGGTTGCACATGAATACGCAAAGGCCATCTACGATTTAGCTAGAGAGGAAAATAAGACAAAGGATTTTAAGGACTGTTTTGATGCCTTAGTTAAGACATTAAACAAAGACTTTTTAGATTTATTATCTTCACCATTCATTGTTAAAGATGAAAAGAAGGAAATGGTTAAAAAGGTATATTCTTCACTTGATGAGGATTTTATCTATTTTCTATATGTATTAATTGATCATAATCGTTTTATGCTTGTTGAAGAAATTAAAAAGGAATTTGATAAGCTTGTATCTAAATATCAAAATATTGTTGAGGTAAAGCTTGTTTCTGCAACTGAGCTTACAAAGGCAACTATTTTAAAATATAAAGAAAGATTAGAAGAAAAATATATTGGAAAAACCATTGAAATTGTAAATATTATAAAACCAGAGCTTATTGGTGGTATGCAAGTTATTATTGATGATGAGGCATTAGATGCTTCGGTAATTCATACCCTTAATATGCT
>Ga0247610_10002409_pt1 | contig 21622 bp, 13 predicted proteins | sample 174DNAGHGhighgp2_FD_193483 | JGI IMG/M metagenome (GOLD analysis project Ga0247610, IMG submission 193483) | Sheep rumen microbial communities from Palmerston North, Manawatu-Wanganui, New Zealand - 1742 DNA GHGhigh gp2 | ecosystem: Host-associated > Mammals > Digestive system > Stomach > Rumen...
AATTGCCGTTTTGAAGGATATCAGCGGCTATGCCGGAAACATCGAGAGTGCGGGTAACAGCCTTCTGACCATCATCAATGACATTCTGGATTTCTCCAAGATCGAGGCCGGCCGGCTGGAAATCTCAGAGGGCGCATATCAGCTGAGCTCGCTCATGAATGACGTGTGCAACATGGTCTTCCTCCGCGCCAGGGAAAAAGGACTGGACTTTTTCCTGGAGGTTGAACCCGGAATTCCCGACGGGCTGTATGGCGACGAGGCGCGGCTCCGTCAGATCATCACGAATCTGCTGACCAATGCGGTGAAATACACGCAGCAGGGCAGCGTCCGGATGACGGTGCGAGGGGAAGCGGAAACGGCTAAAATCGGCAGACCGATCCTGCTGACCGTGTCGGTGAAGGACACCGGCATCGGGATTCGCCTGGAGGACCAGGAAAAACTGTTCACCAAGTTTCAGCGGGTAGACTTACAGCACAACAGCACCGTGGAGGGGACGGGGCTCGGCCTCGCCATCACCCGGAGTCTGCTCGCCATGATGGGCGGGGAGATCCATCTGGAGAGCGTCTACGGCAAGGGCTCCACCTTTACGGTCACGGTTCCGCAGGAGATTCGGGACCCGGAGCCCATAGGAGATTTCCATACCCGCTTTCGGGAGAATATGGCGGACGCGCACGTCTATGAAACCTCCTTCCGCGCGCCGGATGCCCAAATCCTGATCGTGGATGATACCCGGATGAATCTGACCGTCGCTTTAGCGCTGCTGAAAAAGACGGAGATCGGCATCACAAGCGCAACAAGCGGGGCCGAGGCAGTGGAGCTTGCGAGCAAGACGCACTTTGACCTCATCTTGATGGATCAACGTATGCCGGAGATGGACGGGACCGAAGCCATGCAGCGGATCCGCCGTCAGGCCGATGGGCTGAACACAAGCACGCCGGTCATCTGCCTGACCGCGGACGCTGTGATCGGCGCACGGGAGCGGTATCTTGCCCAGGGCTTCACAGACTATCTCACGAAGCCCATTGACTCCGTCGCGTTGGAGAAGATGCTGGTGAAGTATTTGCCTGCCGAAAAGGTCATTCTGCATACCGCAGAGGGGACCGCCACGCCGGAGTCAGATACGGACGAATTTGCCGCTCTGCGTGAAATCGGCATCGACTCACAGACGGGACTGGGATACTGCCAGGGCGACGCGGCGCTGTATCAAATTATGCTGCGGGAGTTTGTACAGGGTGCCGACGAAAAAAAGAGCAGTCTGCAAACATACTATGACGCCGGCGACTGGAAAAACTACGGCGTCCTGATCCATTCGCTCAAAAGCAGTGCTCGCATGATCGGGGCCGCAGCCCTCTCCGAAATGGCAGCGGCGCTCGAAGCGGCGGCCGACCGGGAGGACGCGGACGCGATCCATGAGCGGCACGTCGAAATGATGGAGACATACCGCACTCTTACCGAGGCGCTGTCTGCCCAGACAGGACCCATTGATACGGCGATGGACGACATGGAAGTGCTGGAGTTCCTGCCGGAGGATGATTAGGTCTGCAAAGACGAATTCATCGGCAAATACAGAATTACGCCGCAATTAAAAAGTCAAAGCCGCAATTAAAAAGTCGAAGAAAATTCTTGACAAAAGTCAAGGAAAAGTCTATGAGGACAATGCTGCCGGCAATGTCACAGTTGAGTTTTTCATGCAGTTGAGCCACAAGTATGAAGTGGAAAAGATGGAGCTGAAAGGCAAAATCTCCACGCTAAGAAAGCGCCTTGTGGAAATGGACAGTGAGCAGAGAGGCCGTGATACCTTCCTCGCCGCAATCCATAAATTCATGGAGATGGAGCGGCTGACCGCTCCGTTGTTGCGGGAACTGATAGACCATATCGACGTGTATGAAACGGAAGGCACGGGCAAAAATCGCACGCAGCGCGTCGTGATCCATTACCGGTTTGTCGGTTATCTGGAGCTGCCGGAGAACGTATTCCGTCAAAGCTACAAAGTCGACACCCGACAGGGGGCATGCGTGGAATACCTCCGCAGCCCTGTCACCGCCTAAAACAAAAGGAGCAGGTGTCAAGCCCGCTCCGTACATAAGATGAAAATCGAATACGACGATGGAAATAAAGAAATCGAGTGTCCGTAACTGAAATCCGTTACGAACACCCGAAATGTTACGATGAAGTAAATCTGACACGCTGATCGAGCACAGCCAGGGCGGTACTGCCGCCCTGGTTTTTTATCCTTGAGCTCAACATACAAAAAGGCAATATAACAAATAGGAGCAGTCGGAGTGATCCCAGGATCAATCCGACCGCTCCTATTCGCTCCAGGGCAGAATGTCAAAAAATGGGTTTCACTATTCGGCTGTTTTGTCATTAGAAGGCCAATTTCACATTAAATTTGTTGCAGAAATCGAAGCATATTTAAGGCTTTTCAAGTGTTCTCAAAGAGACAGCGCGGGCTGCACTTGTTCAATCCTCTATTCTCTGCAACAAAGTCTCTAATCTCTCCTCTGCTGTGAATGTGTCGAAGTTCTCCAGCGCATCCGTGATCTCGCGCAGGGCATCTCCCACGGCGGAGTCCGCGAAGGTGCATGATGCCAGCGATCGGAGAACTTCCAATGCGCTTTCCGCTTCAAAATTATCCATACACGTTTTCGCTTCACGCAGCGTCCTAAGGAGGTCTTCAACAGAGATCTCCTTCTTTGTGTCCGCTGTCTCATTCGTGTCGGCGTCAAGATGGAGGATCGTCCGCAGGCGCTCTGCGGTCTGCTCGTATCTTTGCAGAAGGTTTTCTGCGCCGGCCTCGATCTCCGGAATGAGGCGATCCTTTGCCGCAAGCTCCTGCTGCAAGGCAAGATCAGAAAGCTCGTTTGCTCCGATCTGGCGGGCAGTGCTTTTCAGCGCATGGACGCGGATCTGATAATCCGCCCAGTCCTGCCGCTGCCAGGCCAAACGGATCGCGCTCTGGTTCCGGGCGGTGCTCTCCGCGAAGCCGGACGCCAGTTCCAGATAGAAATCCGGATCACCGGCAGCGTAGCGCAGTCCCGATTCGGTTTCAAAGCCAGCCTGAGAGAGTTCTGCGATGCTATTAGAAGCGGCGGCTTTCTCCTCCGCGCTCTCCTTGAAAGAACATAGCTCCTTCGGCAGGAAGCGGACGAGCAGTTGTTCGAGCTTCATCACGTCGATGGGCTTGGAGAGATAATCGTCGAAGCCCGCCTGGAGGTATTGCTCCTTCGCACCATTAATGGCGTTGGCGGTCAGGGCGATCACCGGCGTATTCCCGGACAGCAGGCTTTCTTCTCGCATACGCTGCAAGGTCTCTATGCCGTCCATTTTTGGCATCATGTGGTCCAGCAGGATCACATGATAAACGTTTCCGGTGCGCAGGCGTCCGATGGCCTCCATGCCGGATTCGACCAAATCCGGCGTGATGCCGAAGAGCTTGAGCAGATTCTTCGCCACTTTCAGATTCATGTCATTGTCGTCCACGACCAGAACGCACGCGCCCTCCGCCCGCAGGGTCTCGCTCCCGACCGAGCTGCGGCTCACGTCGAGGCGGCGGGAATAATCCCCGATGGGCGTATCGTCCGCAATCTTCTGACGGACTGAGAAGGAGAAAACGGAGCCTTTCCCATAAACGCTCTCCACCTCCAGGCGGCTGCCCATCATCCCCAGCAGGCGCGTCACGATGGACATGCCGAGGCCGGTGCCTTCAATATTGTGATTGCGCACCTCGTCCAGGCGTTCAAAGGATTCAAAGAGCTTCGGCAAATCCTCCTGCTTGATGCCGATGCCCGTGTCCTCCACCTGAACCTGTAGGGCAATTTCGCCGTCTTTGCGCTCACCGCCCTGAATGGAGAAGCGGACGGAGCCCTTTTCCGTGTACTTTACGGCATTTGTCAGGAGGTTCATGATCACTTGCGACAGGCGCACATCGTCCCCGACCATGCGAGCGGGAAGCGCCGGGTCTGCCTCCACGATCAGCTCCAGATTTTTCGCTTTTGCCCGCTCGGAGATTGAGGCCACCAGGTTACTGATGACAGAGGTGGTGTCATACAGAACGGGGACGATCTCCATTTTGCCCTCTTCAATCTTGGAGAAGTCCAAAATGCTATTGATGAGGGACAGCAGCGTTTTTCCCGCAGTCTGGATGTTGGAGGCGTAGTCGAGGATGGAGGCGTCCTTTGACTCCCGCAGGATCATCTCATTCATGCCGAGGACAGCATTAATAGGTGTGCGGATCTCATGGGACATCTGCGCAAGGAAGCTGCTTTTCGCATTGCCCGCGGCGATGGCCTTTTCCTTTGCCTCCACTTCTTCTGTCACATCCACAAATACGCAGACATAGCAGAAGACTTCCCTGTACCGGTCTTTTACGGCGCTCAGGCGCACGGAATAGGTCCTGGTCTTGTCGGCGTTGCGCAGCTTTGCCTCTACGATCTCGTTTTCCGAGGCCGCAAGCATAGCCTGCGCGTCTTCTTCCGGGATATCTATGTATTTTTCGAGCGCATCTCCATACACCTGCGACGCCCGCATACGATCAGCGGCATAGCGGTTTATCAGCGCGATTTTTTTGTCCGTATCCAGCACGATCACGCCCGCCTCAATCAAATCGAACAGCTTGTCGCGGAGATTTCCCATCCGAATATCAAAGGAACCGAGCTGGGTCGCGCCGTACCACATGACAATGGCGCAGAAAGCGGCGCCGAGGCCGGAGGTCGCCACGGCCGGTTTCCCAAAGGCGGGAAGAAAGGTATCCGGGAGCGAAAAGAAAAGCATAGTAAAGTTGGAGACAAAGACAAAGTCGAGAAATCTCCTCAGTCTCTTGGCCTTGTTGTTTCTATACCACACGATAGCAAACGAAAACAGCATCAGAAAGGTAAGCGCGATGTACCCGCTGTGGAAAGCCCTGTTGAACGCCCCCTCCGGATTGGCAATCCAGGTTGTGACGTTTCCCACGCGGATAAAGGTGTTGACCTTATTCTGTGCGTAGATCAGATAGTCCGCCACGCCCAGAACAATGGATATCGACTTGCAGGCATCCGCGATCTTTTTGTCTGCGCCGGAAATATCCGTGGCAAGGAAGGTCTCGGCAATCAGGAAGGTGACAATACCGATATCGCCAACTTTACGGAGAGCATAACAAAGATTCAGATCATCGCACAGCCCGATCAGGCCGAAGGAAATGCACCAGATTGCCGAACAGATGCCATAGGAAAAAATGTAAAAGCGCATACGTCCGGCGGCTTTTCGATTCCTGACGTAAAAGCTCACGCCGCACACGCCGGCCACCGTGCCGACGATAAGCAGCAAAGAATTGATGAACCACATGGAATTTCCCTCTTACTTTTCCCGCATGGCGTATTCTGTGTCTTCCTCGATCATCTCCAGCATGATGGACGCAAAGGCGGGATCAAACTGCGTGCCGCGGCCTTTTTCGATCTCCTGGCGCACCACGCCCTGCGGCAGCGGCTCGCGGTAGCTCCGATGGCTTGTCATGGCGTCGTAGGCGTCGGCCACGGCAATGATCCGCGCTTCCTCCGGGATGACCTCTCCGGAGAGACCGTCCGGATAACCCCTGCCGTCATAACGCTCATGATGCCAGCGCGCCCCGTTGGCAAGGGACGGCATTTCCCGGATCTCGCCGAGAATCCGCGCGCCCATCACTGGATGGTTCTTGATAATGGCATACTCCTCGTCTGTCAGCTTTGCGGGCTTGTTGATCACCGCGTCGGGGATGCCGATCTTTCCGACGTCGTGGAGAAGCCCCATCATATAGATGTCCTCCAGCTTCTTCCCCTCATATCCCGCGCGCCGGGCGATCTCCCACGCGTAACTGGCCACGCGGTCAGAATGGCCGTTGGTGTAGGTATCCTTTGCGTCGATCGCGGAGGCAAGGGAAGACACGACATGCAGAAACAGCCCCTCGTTCTCCTTTGTCTTTTTCTCGACCTCGGCCTCCAGATTTCTTTGCAGCCGGTCAAGATTAATCATGTGACGCACGCGGGTCAGCAGGACTTCCGGCACAAAAGGCTTTTTGATGAAGTCCATTGCCCCAGCCTCCAGACCGCGTGTCTCTGCGTCGCTGCCTTCATCCGCCGTCAGGAAAACCACCGGGATCGCGGCGGTCTGCGCATCCGCACGAATACGGCGCAGCGTTTCAAACCCATCCATCTCTGGCATGTGAATGTCCAGCAGGATCAGATCGGGGCGCCGTCCCCCGTCAAGAAAACGAAGCGCGTCCTCGCCGGAGCGGACACAGCTTGCCCGCATCCCGTTTTTCACAAGAATGTGGCTTGCCGCTTTCAGATTGTTCGCATCATCGTCAACCACAAGAATCCACTCGTTCATTGTTCTATCCTCTCTATCAAAGCATTCAGGTTTTCTTCCGCGGTAAAGGTGTCGAAGCTCTCCAGCGCGTCCATGATGGCGCGCAGCTTGTCGCCCACGGTGGAATCCGCAAAGCTGCAGGATGCCAGCGGCCGGAGCGTTTCAAGCGCGCTCTCCGCCTCAAAATTCTCGATACAGGCTTTCGCTTTCGCAAGCGCGTTGCGGAGATCTTCAAGCGGGATTTCTTGCTGCGCCTCTTCCGGGGTCTGCTCTGTGTCAGCGTCAGGATGCAGGATTTTCCGGAGGCGCTGCACTGTCTGCTCGTAGGATCGCAGAAGGTTTTCCGCACCGGCCTCGATCTCCGGGATGCTGCGATCTTTCGCCGCAAGCTCCTGCTTTTGGGCCAGATCGGATAATTCGTTTGCGCCGATCTGCCGGGCGGTGCTTTTCAGTGCGTGGACGCGGATCTGATAATCCGCCCAGTCCTTCTTCTCCCAGTCCGACCGGATCACCGGGAGATTTCGCGCGGCGCTCTCGGCAAACCCGCTTGCCAGCTCCAGGTAAAAATCCTGATCTCCGGCTGCATAGCGCAGGCCCGCCGCTGTATCAAAACCGGCCTTGTTCAGCTCCTCGATTGCGCTGCTTTCGTGATTTGTCTCATTGGGTTCTGATTCTTCCTGTGTCCGAATCCTGCACAGCTCCTGCGGCAGGGTCTTCAGCAATAGCGCCTCCAGTTGGCGCACGTCGATGGGTTTGGAGAGATATTCGTCAAATCCAGCTTCCAGATACTTTTCCTTTGCGCCGTTGACCGCATTGGCCGTCAGCACGATCACCTTCGTGTCCTCCGGCAAAAGCTGTTCTTTTCGGAGAAGCTGCAAGGTCTCCACACCGTCCATCTTCGGCATCATGTGATCCAGAAGGACAAGGTGATAATGTTCCTTGCGCATGATTTCCACAGCCTTAAAGCCCGAATCGACCAGGTCCGGCGTGATTCCAAAGAGCTTGAGCAGGTTTTTTGCCACCTTCAGGTTCATGTCGTTGTCGTCCACGACGAGGATGCGCGCACGCTCCGCCCAAAGGGTCTCGCCCCCGACAGTCCGACGACTCCTGTCAAGACGCTGGACATAATCCCCGATGGGCGTATCGTCGGCGATCTTCTGGCTGACCGTGAAGGAAAAAGCCGAGCCTTTCCCGTAAGTGCTTTCCACTTCCAGGTGACTGCCCATCATATCCAGCAGGCGCGTGACGATGGACATGCCGAGGCCGGTCCCCTCGATGCTGTGATTTCTCACCTCGTCCAGGCGCTCAAAAGACTGGAAGAGTCGCGGCAGATCCTCCTGTTTGATGCCGATGCCCGTATCTTCCACTTTCACGTTCAGCGAAATCTCACCGTCTTTCCGCTCGCCGCCCTGAATGGAGAAGCGGACGGAGCCTTTTTCCGTGTACTTCACGGCGTTTGTCAGCAGATTCATGATGACCTGACTAAGACGTACATCATCCCCGATCATGCGGGCGGGAAGCTGGGGGTCTGCCTCCACGATCAGCTCCAGATCCTTGTTTTTGGCACGCTCGGAAATAGAGACCACGAGGTTATTGATAACCGAGGCGGTATCATACTCCACGGGGATGATCTCCATTTTTCCCTCTTCGATCTTGGAAAAGTCCAAAATGCTGTTGATGAGAGACAACAGCGTTTTTCCCGCGTTTTGAATGTTCGAGGCGTATTCCAGAATGTTGCTGTTATCCGCTTCTCGCAGGATCATTTCATTCATGCCGAGGACAGCGTTGATGGGCGTGCGGATTTCATGGGACATACTGGATAGAAACGAGGTCTTGGCTTCACTGGCGGCGACCGCGCGCTCCGACAGGATGAGCAGCTTTTCCCGGTCGTCCCGCTCTTTCTTCGTCCGTCTTAATATGACGATGATGGTCACAAGCAGGAATCCCATCACCAGCAGAAACAGCGCGACATTGAGGAAAATGATATTCAGAAAATCCCGGTTGATGGAGGTCTGCGCGCTTCTGACCACCAGATACCAGCCCAGATATTCCACATATTTTGTGACAGCAAACTCATTGTTCTCTAAGGTCTGATAAATATAATCGTTTGTTTCCTCCTGGCCCAGTACATCGTCCAGCCATGCGTTTTCAATGTTGATATCCTCGGTGTCCACCTGGACAAGGCCGTTTTTATCGATCAAGTTGATCTTGACGCCGTATTGCTGCTCGGCGCTTTGAAACAGTTCCTGCAGGTTCACCATCTGCACGCCGACGCCGCAGACGCCGAGGAGGTGTCCCTCGCTGTCCTCAATCCTGGCGTTGACAAAAATCGTCCACTGTCCGCGGTTCATCTCGTCGCTGTCCACGTCCAGGTCATAGGGCTTGTTCTTCTCTATGAAAAGAGAATACCAGATATCATGCGCGTCGTTTTCGGGATCAACGATTTTGTTCAAGCCTTCGTATGTGTAATAACGCCTGCTTGCCGCGGACACCAAAAAGGCAGAATCGTACTCCAGGCCGGTTTTGAGACTGCTCAAATACCGCTGCATGACCTCGACGGCGCGATCTTCCCCCATATATTTCTCGTTTTCCAGAAAATCCACCAGGAAATCATCGCAGGCCATCGTCTTTGCCACAATGATCGGCTCGTTCAAGCTGTTGGAAATGGAGTCATAGATGCGGTAGGACAGCATCGTGTCGATCTCTTTCGTATTTTCCCGTGCCAGCTTCGTCAGCGAATAGATCGAGACAATAATCGCAAGGAAAAAGCTGACGGTGATCGCCAACAGAATAGGAACCACACTTCTGTCCGTGTTGTTTTTGCCCGCGCGCAGCTTTTTAGCATTCACAGTTTCTCACCTCGAAATATGTATTCGGGAAACGGCGCTTATGAAACGCGCTCCATCAAAGCGTTCAGGTTCTCTTCCGCGGTGAAGGTGTCGAAGTTCTCCAGTGCCTCCATAATCTGACGCAGGGCGTCCCCCACGGCGGAGTCCGCAAAGCGGGCTGAGGTAAGCGGTCGGAGCGTTTCAAGCGCGCTCTCCGCCTCAAAATTCTCGATACAGGCTTTCACTTTTGCAAGCGCGTTGCGGAGGTCTTCAAGCGGGATTTCTTGCTGTGCCTCTTCCGTGGGCTGTTCTGTGTCAGCGTCAGGATGCAGGATTTCCCGGAGACGCTGCACTGTCTGCTCGTAGGATCGCAGAAGGTTTTCCGCACCGGCCTCGATCTCCGGGATACTGCGGTCCTTTGCCGCAAGTTCCTGCTTTTGGGCCAGATCGGAGAGCGCGTTTGCGCCAATCTGTCGGGCAGTGCTTTTGAGGGCGTGGACGCGGATCTGATAATCCGCCCAGTCTTTCTTCTCCCTATCTTCACGGATCAGGGGCAAATTTCGCGCGGCGCTCTCGGCAAACCCGCTTGCCAGCTCCAGGTAAAAATCCTGGTCTCCGGCGGCGTAGCGCAGGCCCGCCGCCGTATCGAAACCGGCCCTGTTCAGGTCCTCGATTGCGTTGTTTTCCTGCTTCGTTTCGTCGGGTCCTTCTTCCGCTGCCCGGATTTTGCAGAGCTCTTTCGGCAGCGTCCGAAGAAGCATATTCTCCAATTGACGCACGTCGATGGGCTTGGAGAGATAATCGTCAAACCCGGCGTCCAGATACTGCTCCTTTGCACCGTTGACCGCGTTGGCCGTCAGCACAATTACCTTGGTATCCGTCGGCAAAAGCTGTTCTTTTCGGAGAAGCTGCAAGGTCTCTACGCCGTCCATCTTCGGCATCATGTGGTCGAGAAATACAACGTGGTAATGTGCCTTGCGCATTTTCTCCACGGCCTCAAAGCCCGAATCCGCAAGCTCCGGCACGATGCCAAAGAGCTTGAGCATGTTCTTCGCCACCTTCAGATTCATTTCGTTGTCATCCACGACCAGAACCTGCGCGCCCTCCGCCCGCAGAGATTCTTTTGTGACAGCGTTCCGGCTCACATCCAGGCGGCGGGAGTAATCCCCGATGGGCGTATCATCCGCAATCTTCTGGCGGATAGAAAAGGAGAACAGAGACCCTTTCCCATAGGTGCTCTCCACTTCCAGGTGACTGCCCATCATATCCAGCAGGCGCGTGACGATGGACATGCCGAGGCCGGTGCCTTCAATATTGTGGTTGCGCACCTCGTCCAGGCGTTCAAAGGATTCAAACAGCTTTGGCAAATCCTCCTGTTTGATGCCGATGCCCGTATCTTCCACCTGAACTCGCAAGGCGATTTCGCCGTCTTTGCGCTCACCGCCCTGAATGGAGAATCGGACAGAGCCCTTTTCTGTGTACTTTACCGCGTTTGTCAGAAGATTCATAATGACCTGACTAAGACGCACGTCATCCCCGACCATATGGGCGGGAAGCTGGGGGTCTGCCTCCACGATCAGATCCAGGTTTTTGCTCTTCGCCCGTTCAGAGATCGAGGCCACCAGATTGTTGATAACGGACGTAGTATCATACTCCACCGGAACGATTTCCATTTTGCCTTCTTCGATTTTGGAGAAATCCAAAATGCTGTTGATGAGGGACAGCAGCGTTTTTCCCGCGGTCTGGATGTTGGAGGCATAGTCCAAAATGGCCTTGTCGTCCGACTCCCGCAGGATCATCTCGTTCATGCCGAGGACGGCGTTGATGGGCGTGCGAATCTCATGGGACATCTGCGCGAGGAAGCGGCTCTTCGCGTGTCCCGCGGCGATGGCGGTGTCTGCGGCCTCCTGCATCCGGGCATTCATTTCATCCTGCCACAGCATCAGCGCGGTGAGCAGACGATAGACCATCACAGCGCAGGCGATCAGCGCGATCAGGACAAGAAAGCCGGAAAGGAAAGTCGGGGCATAGATCTGATAAAAGCTGACCGCTTCATACACGGTGAAACGGGACTGCGCGTTGCGCTTGGCGGTGATGATGCGCAGCGCCCCGTCATAATCCCGCACGAGGATGGAGCTGCGCCCGTCCGCCTGCACCTGACCGTAATTGAGTTCCGACACATTGGTTCTGCTGTTCTCGGCCATTTGATAACTGCCGTAAGGATGATTGAGGATCACGCCCTCCGTGTCGGCCAGAAAAGCGTAGCTTGTATCGGTGTAGCTGCCGCCCAGGATGTCGATCAGCTTATCCAGGTAGAAATCAATGCCGAAGTTTCCGAGAAACGCGCCTGTCGCGGCATCATAGACGCGCTGGGCAAACGTGACGCAGTATAATCCTGTGCGCACATCGTAATAGGGGGCTGAGATCGTCCAGCCGTTCTCGGAGGCCATCGTGTCGATCCACCATTCCCGCTCCTCGACCAGCCATCCCGCCGGCGGGATATAGCCGTTATTCATATATACAGTCGGCGTCAGTTCCGGGTTTGCCATATAAGTTGCCGATATTTCCGGATACTGCCCGGTAATCCGGTCAAGATACGCAATCGTCCCCTCGTAATCTTTTAGCATTTCGGGATTTGTGGAAATGACGCTGCAAAACATATCCAATATGCTCTTTTGCTGACTGACCCACTCGGACAGCGTGTAATCGTAGCTGTTGACCTCGCTACGGATCTTCTCATTTCCCCAGCGCACGGAGACCCACACATTGGTGACGACGCTGATACAGACGACAAGGCAGAGCAGAAGCAGAATCCGCGTCCGAAAGCGTTTGTTCATTCTGAGATTCTGTTCATTCCCAGTATGCTTGCGGGCCTTTTCTCCCGCGCCGCGTTCCGCTCTGTCCGCGTTTTGAATGGTGTCCAGGATCTGACGCCCTGTGGTGCGCAGAAAGACCAGGCCGTGTTTTACGGCATCAGCGGCATCGGAGGCGTCTTCCTCCACGGAGAGCGTATTCAGCGGCTCGATCAGTTGGTCGGCAATTTTTGAAAGGATTTGATCCCGCTCCTGAAGCTGCTGCTGCGCAAACCGCTGCCGACGCTCACTGACCAGGTAAAAGACCAGCATGATCGTCATCATAAGCAGCACCATCACCGTGCTGCCGATCAGCTGAATATAAGCGTCCTTGTAAAGATCCCATTCGTTTTCACTGACGATCAGATACCAGCCGAAGCCGGAGGGCGCGGCAAAGAGGTTTTCATGGTGAAGCCCGGTCTTGATGCGCGTGGTCGCAAAGCTCTGGCGGGATTTTACAAGAGAAAAGATGCTGGCATATTCGGGCAGGGAGAGTGTAAGTCGCCGCCCGATCAGCTCCTCGTCTGTGCATCCGGCGATAATACCGTCGCCCGTGACGATCAGCGCGTAGCGGGAGCTGCTTTCATACATCTGTTTGATATGGGACTGGATCAGATCCATCGTGTAGTCCATGCCCAGAACGGTGTCCTGATCGCTCAGCAGGACAGAGACCGTAAAACAGATATTCCCGGTCATCGCGTCCACATAAGGGGCGGATACATAGGTGTGATAGCGCATGGCACCCTTATACCAGTCACGGTCTGTGGCAATATAGTCATCGGGCATGTCGAAATCCGGGATAATGGCCCAACCGGTTCCGGCCATATAGACGTTGAAGCAGCTGTTGACCTGCTCCAAAACCTCCGCCTTATGGGAATAGACGAAGCGCCACAGTTCCTCCTGATCGCCCAGAAAGGGATGCGCGGAAATCGCGAGGCGCATGGCAAGTTGCTCCGCGTCGTTGATGGTGGCCTCCAGCTCGCCGCTGATGCTTTCCAAATGATAGCGGCCCGCGCTTCGCGTCAGGTCGGAGGTCAGACGGAAAACCTGAAAGGTGTCCAGAAGCAGCACGATGACCAGCGCTGCCGCGATCAGCAGGACCATCAATGTGGATTTGTTTCTATTTTTCATCGCTATGCTCCCACATTTACCGAGATATGATTCTCAGGGGATTATTTTACTTGCGTGTATTTTGTGTAAAGCAGCTCTTTTAGCATCACAAGTTCACTCTCCGGATCGCCGCCGTCTTCATAGACGACCGCAAGCCCCACCGCATAACGTGTCACCGCGGCCAGCATGATGTGGAAGGAACTTGAAAACATAGTCTGCTCCGAAATGTCCGGGTTCAGCGTACCGTCTGACATACCGCGCTGATACAGTTCATGGAACTGCTCTCCCATCTTTTCCGTCACGCGAAAATACGGCTGCTTCTGTTCCGCCGTTCCCGCCTCATGCTGGAGAAAGCTGTTGAAGTTATAGTTGAAGCGCAGAATATCTCGGTGATTGCGATACAGATCAAGAAAGGCGTCCAGATAAAAGCGCAGGCGCTCCGCGCCGGTCATCTTCTCCAACTCCTCCGGAAGCAGAATACCATTGTGCCAGGTAATATATTCGTCCCATTTCCAAGCGGCAATGGCGATCACCAGCTCCAGTTTTGTACTGAAATACAGATACAGCGACGCCCGGCTGACATTGCTTGCTGCCGCGATCTCCGGCATCGTCACGGATTCGATGCCCTTTTCCGCAAAAAGGCGGAAACCGTTTTCCATGATCCTTTGACGCTTTTCCGCCATCTGCGCAATATCTTTTCCCTTACCTCTCATGGGTTTTCTCCCTACTCGCTTCTAAATTAGATTTGGCGTCTATTATTATACAACGTATCCTGCTGTTGTGCAAGAGCAAACAAGGCGGAGATTGCTTTTACGTCGACAAGCCCGAAGGAAGCGGCAGCGCTGCTTCCTTCGGGCTTGTCGTAATTATTCTTTATTTGGACTTCAATAATCAAAACCTGCGCCGGGATATTCGGGAAAACACATAGTCGGCATAGGCCGCGTGAATTTCATCCGCGTTTTTGCGGCTCAGGAGGATTTCTCTCCCATCCTTCAGCACACAGGATTTTGAGCCGAGCTGTCGAATGAACTCCACATTGACGAGAAGGCCCCTGGAGATAGGCAGAAAGGTATCCCCCAGCGTGCTTTGAATTTCCGATTGGGTCATGCGGGCTTTGATGACAGTTCCGTCCTTCATATGTATATCGTAGTAATGCGCGTCGCTCTGCGCGTATTGGATTTCGTCCGCGAAGAGCATTTGCTGTATGCCGGAGGAGCTGATGATATGGACCCGCCTTCGCACGCTTTGTCGCTCTTCCAACCTACGCAGGCACTCTTTCAGAGCTGTCTCCGTCATCGGTTTGAGGATATAGTGCAGTGCCTTAACGGAAAACGCCTCGACAGCATAGGCGTCGCTGTCCGTCAAAAAGACCACCGGCGTTTCGGACGCGATCCGCGCAAGCTCTCTGGCAAGCTCCATGCCGCTGAGCGCGGGCATCATGATGTCCAGGAACAGCAGGTCATAGTCTGTTCCCTCCGAAATGGCCCGGAGCAGTTCTCTTCCGTCGGAGAATGTATCCACATCACAGCCCGGAGCTTTGCGGCGGATGATCTCCCGCATGGCGCTCAGATCATGATTGTTGTCGTCACAGATTCCGATTCGCATGTTAACCCTCGCTCACAGGCATCATCAAACGGGTGGCAAAGAGATGTGCGTTTGCGTCATAGGAAAACCAGGCGTTCCCTTCGTATTTCTCCGCGATCATTTCCATACGCCTGAGTCCATATCCGCCTCCGTGCGTACTCCGGAACGCTTCGGCGGGAAGCCAATTCTTCGCCGCGGCGGGATTCTCCGGTGAATAGTCCGGAGCGTAGCTTACGGAAAGGCAGGGGTTTTCAATCAGGATGGCAAATTGGTCGTTGAACGTGTCCGCCGTGAATTGAATTTCCGGGCGTGATCCGGGATGCGCCTCGCCGTATTCCGACGCCGCACGGACAGCGTTATCAAGCGCATTGCCAAGGAGGATCGTCAGATCCGCGTCGGAAAATGGGAGCCGGTCACAGACGGCCCGTGCGGAAAACCCAACGCCCTGAGATTCAGCGAGTCCGGAATAATACGAAAGCAGACCGTTGACGCAAGGATTCACACAGAACCGCATATCGGATGCCGCGGTATATACCATGGCCTCGTCCAGATATTTCATCAGATCTTCTTTTGTCCCGTCTTTTGCAAGAGAGGCAATACTGCGCAGAAGCTGGCGCGTATCGTGCAGGGCGCGCTTTTGTTGCCGCATGTTCTCCTCAATGTGCTTATGATCTTGCCGCATCAGGGCAAGCTCCAGCTCTTGTTCTGCGCTTCTGGCCTTGAAGACGGAGAGATTGATGGTGCAGTAAAAGGTGAAGACCAGCAGGATGGAGAGAAACAGGGAAAACGGGATGAAATAGAGGGAACTGAGCTGGAGCGTATCCCTGAGCTTGACCCAGAGCGCGGAGTACAGCACGTTCAGGATCAGATACAGGACGAGCATCGCCGCGAGAAAGAGAAACTCCATGCGGGAATGGCCTGCATCCTCAAGCGTGTCCAGATAGTTCTTCATTCGAAAGCGCATGAAGGACGCGACCGGCGGCAGCAGCACAGCGGTCACGATCAGATAGGCAGCAAGCGTAGCGTCGTTATAGGTCATGTCCTGCTTTTTCATCGGGAGAAAATCCATCAGCATGTTGGAGAGAAAAAACTGGACGGCGGCGTAGCTGATCACAATAAACAGAACTGAGAATTTCCGCGTAAGGCTCTCTCTTGTGAGGCGCATGAACAGAGCGGTAACGCCCGCAATCGCCAAAAGCATAAAGAGATTGTCATCCAGATTGCTGTTCACAGCAAGGTTTGCGTTCCACCAGACATTCAGCGGATAGCACAGGGAAAAGCTGAGCGACACCAGAGCAAGCAGCAGGAAGGCTCTCCTCCGGCCTCTTTGAAACGCCTTCTCCCGAAACGGGAGCAACAGGAGGAAGGCGCAGGGGACAAGCTGCAGGGCAAATCCAATAAAACTGCGAAAATAGAGCCCGACTGACACGATACAATCACCTCTTCCGCCAAGTTTATCTACTCACATTATACAGGTGATAGTTGTATTATAGCGTGTCATTCGTGCCTAAATCAATACCACTCGTGCCACGGGGCTTGAAAAAATGACGGCTTCGCCGCATGATAAGCATATAACACGGCGCGGTCATGCGTCGTAAAAAATAAAGGAGGAACACCCGCATGAAAAAACTGACCGCTTTGCTGCTGTGCGCGCTGCTGGTCCTGTCTCTGGTTCCGGCCTCCGCGCTGGCCGCGGAAAATGAGATTCCGGACGGGCGCTGGCTGTGCGCCGACATCCAGGGCAATGTGACGGAGGATACTCCCGCCGCGCTCAAGGATGATTTTGGCCTGTATGTCAACAAGGACTGGATTCTCCAGGCGGAAATCCCCGACGGCGAAACTTCCGCGGGATCAATGGAGGATGTGGCTCGGACGCTCAAGGATCGGCAGATCGCACTGCTGAAGGATGCGAGCCTCACCGGGCACGACGCTGAGCTTGTGCATAAGCTGTACGCGCTGGTGTCTGACTGGGACTACCGCAATGCCCAGGGCGTGGAGCCCGCCATGCCCATCATGGAGGCCATCCGGAACATTGACAGTCTGGAGGCCATGACCGCGTATCTGTACGACAGGAACAATCTCAAGCGCTACTATCCCCTGACTATGAGCGTCGGCGCCGACTTTATCAATCCCGACGTCTACATCACACAGATCGGGACGCCCAGCCTGATGCTGAGAGATTCGGCGGAATACAAAGAGCGCACGCAGGCGGGCGAGCTGTACTCCGCGCTGTACGAGCAGCTTGGAACATACATGCTCCAGCGGCTGGGCCTCCCGGAGGAGGAGACCGCCCGGGTGATCAAGAACGCCTTTGCCTTTGAAGCGCTTCTGGCGGAGCACATCAAGCCCCAGGCGACGCATTATCAGGCGGACTACTATGCGAGCATCCTCAACTACTATAGTCCGGAAGAGCTGGAAGCACTTGCGGGCGGCTTTCCGATCCTGGACATGCTACGCTCATACGGGCTGAAGGTAGGCCAGAGCTTCATGGTCACGGAGCCCGATTATATCGCCGCGCTGCCGGAACTCTACACAGAGGGAAACGTGCCGCTGATGCGGGACTGGATGACGCTGAGGGCCGCGCTATCCGTGACGGATTTGCTCGATCAGGAGACAAGCAAACAGACCGACGCCATCGCCAATGCCATCATGGGCGTGTCCGGCGAGAGCAGCGAGGACGACAACGCCCTCAGCAGCGTGCAGGGGCTTCTGCCTGTTCCGATGGACAATCTGTATATCCAGGCCTACTGCACCGAGCAGCAACGTCAGGACATACTGGATATTATTTCTGATGTGGTCGCCTGCTATCGGACCATGCTGGAGTCTGAGGACTGGCTCAGCGACGAGACCCGCGCAAAGGCCATCGAGAAGCTGGACAATCTGCGCGCCCGCGCGGTCTACCCTGATAAGTTTGGCGACTGGTCGGGTCTGGACTTTGCCGGGCCGGAGGACGGCGGCAGCCTGCTGGCGGCAAGCGCCGCGGTTGATGAATTCTTGATCGCCCTCCTGTCGGAGCGGATCGACACCGCCGTGGACAAGGACAACTGGGATCAACTGATGATGCCGACGGCGATGGTCAATGCCTTCTACGATCCGCAGAGCAATTCCATCAACATCCTGGCGGGCATCCTCAGCGGAAATGTCTACAACGAGGATATGAGCTACGAGCAGAAGCTGGGCGGCATCGGCACGGTTATCGGTCATGAGATCAGCCATGGCTTTGACACCAACGGCGCGCAGTTTGACAAGGACGGCGCAATGGCCAACTGGTGGACAGACGAGGATTACGCGGCCTTCCAGGAGCGGGCGGCGAAGCTGGCAGCCTGGTACGACGGTTTCATCCCCTTTAAAGGCGCGCATTATTCCGGCCAGCAGGTGCAGACCGAGGCCATCGCGGACATGGCCGGCATGAAGGCTATACTCGCCATCGCCGCGCAGAAGGAGGACTTCGATTACGACGCCTTCTTCCGGCAGTTTGCTACCGTCTGGCGCATCCAGGGATCGTACCCCTCTCTCGTCACATTGGTCGCGCAGGATACCCACCCGATGCGTTATCTGCGCGTGAACGCAACGCTCGCGCAGTTCGACGACTTCGTTGATTTCTATGGCATCACCGAGGGCGACGGCATGTACCTTGCGCCCGAGGCTCGGGTCGCCGTGTGGTAAGGCAACAGCATACGGTCAAAATATATCCACTGTGTCGGTCGCCCCTGTCTCCGACAGGGGCGGCCGTGATAGAAAGGAGAATCATCCATGGAAAACAGCAAAGAGCGCAAAGAACTGGACCCGGAAGAATTGGAACGCGCCGGCGGCAATAACGACAGTGCTTCGCGAAGTATACCATGCCCGAATTGCTGCTTTCCTGTTCCTATTTCCAATTTAACAATCCTGTACGACAGACCCATTTCCTGCCCCGTTTGCGGACTCAGAATCAAATAGGAAAAGCATGGAGGCGTGCCGGGGCATCCGCGAAATGGTGAAAACAATAATGGATGCCGCGAAAAAAAGAAGGAGAATTGTAAAGCAAATAAGGAATCAGATACGATGACATCTATCAATACTGCCTACAAAGACTTCGGAAACCCCGTTTGCCGCCGTTGCATAAACAGAAAGTACCACGTCAATTTGCAGGCGGACGACTGCCGATACGATGGACCATATCCATACGCCTGCCCGAACTGCCAGGAGGTTCGCCGCATCGTCGTTGGTTTTTCCTTCTTCGGCAAAATGAAGCTATTATTCAGGAGGTAATCTGTTATGAGGAAAACACTTGCTCTAATTCTCGTCGTTTTGATACTTTTGTGCATGGTTCCGGCTTCGGTATTCGCGGACACGGCGGAGGAACCGGACGAGGCCACAGCGGCAGAGTTTAACCACAAGGTCTATGAGGCCAATCGTCTCGATACCCTGTTCGGCAGGCACAAATCACTCGCTTATTCCTTTGTCTATCCGGAGGAGCCCGGACGCACCTGGTTTGTCTGGCAGACAAGCGATTGTGCGTACCAGGAATGGGGAACAAGCGCCGCCCAGTTCGACCGGGATCGCGTGGTCTACACGATGAACTGCGATGAAGAGACAAGCGCGGTAAGCGTCTCCTGCGGTGTGAATATTGAGCCGGATTATAATCCCTTCTACAACTTCGTGGGGGAAACGGAGGAGGAGTTCTTCGACCCCGCGCACGATCATGTCACCCGAATCTGGGAAGAGGACGGCGAGATCCACAGCACCTCGCAATTTGACGAAACGCTGAGCAGGAAGTTTGTCGAAAACGAGCTGGGGCTAAAGTATACCGGACAGACGATCCGAACGGAGATCATCCTCGACGCCGAAACCTATGAAATATTGAAACACGTTGAGACCATGGTACAGGACGGCGAAGAGATCGCCGTGTGCGTGATCGACGTTAAGTACGATTTGCCGGAGCCTCTGGCCTGCCGCACGCTGCGCGCCTCTTTTGAGCGCAATACCGAAAACGCGATGACTGTGAGCTTTATCGTCGATGCCGGCACCGATCACGGGTTCAGCCGGGCGCTCACCGTCCCCGTCAGCACGGAGGCCAGCTTGATGTTCGGCGATGTGCCGTTTGTCTATTTCAACGACTCCAACGGCGAGACGCTGGCCCACTGGGATCGTATGAGCGATCTGAATTTGTACGTCTTCACAAATCCCGACGAGGCGCTGACCGCCAAGTTCCAGACTTTGTACGATCGGGTCATTCAGGAAATGCGATCCGCCGAGACCTTTGAGAAATTGGTCGCCGCAAGCGGCGGCGATACGATTTTGTCCCGGCACGAGAACTTTGAGATGACCCGTACCATTTTTCGGGACGAAGAAGAAATCCTCACCGTAACAAACTACCGAGATGCCGACGTCGATTACTGGGGTTACAGCGACGGAAGTGCCGCGCTGCGCCGGGCGGATGTCTGGGTGGATCGGGAGCCGGGCGACGAAGGTTTTGTATACGTCGAAACCATTTTCGATACCCTGGAGGCGCTCGAATACTCCTTTGTGTATTCACGGGACAGCGCGCTTATCACGATCCCGGAGCAGGAGAAGCTGCTGGAGACTAAAGACGCGGGCGACGGTCGATTCGTCGCTGTTACAGAGAGCCGCGACAGTGAACTTATCAGGCAAATACTGGCGGAGACAGAGTCCGTGGGCGGCTATGCGTATGTCGAGGGTATGTCCCTGCGCTATGAATACACCTTTGACACGCAGAGCTCTGACCTGCTGAACATAGACGCTTTCCTGATCGACCCGGAGGGCGAAGCCCATCTCTTGTTGCGGGACAGCTACGCCTATGATGTGAACGTCTACGATCCCTTTGCAGGGGGCGAACCGTTTGCAGAATATGAGGCCGCCGCGACAGCCCCGGAGCAGAGCCGCATCATCACCGTCGTCTTTGACCCCGACACTGACAACGAGCACAGCGTCGAATACGTCCTGCCTCGGGCAGCTTACTTTTATATCTTCCGTGACGGCTGGTACGTCGAAGAGATCTACACCGACCGCGCCTGCACCCAGCTCTTTGAGAGCAGCGACGGCGTATCGGATCTGGAGCTGTACGTCAAGTAAGCATTCAAAGAACGCCTCGATTCCCTTAAAAAACACCATGCGCAAAACGCACGCATGGTGATTTTTCAAAAATTTTTCAATATCACCCTTTTGGGTGATGTGCAATCATATAAGTTGCTTTCCTCTTGATTCAATAAAGACATTTGGCGCGTCAAGTAAGTACCCATTAATTTTTTGCGCTACACGCTTCGTTGAAGTATCAAAAATAATCTTTGCGTCTGAAGTGTGATAGCAGGAAAAACCGATAATAACACAATGAACTGCGGCTTGATCGCTCGCTTCACTTTCCCATATAAAAGTCCTATATGCAAATTGTATCTCAACATTCTTTTCAAGCAAATATGGCCATAGTGCTCCTACGGATTCGCCCTGTGTAATGCTGTTAGTGGAAACAAATGCCGCAAGTATTCTGGTTCCTTGCATGATCGCAACCGCTTTGGCATACCATGCTGCAACATAATCAAGTTTTCCGTGCTTTTTCAGATCAGCAAACGCAATCTCCATATCCGCAACTTGCGCTTTAGTTCTGTATCATTATACTGCCAGAATTGATAGAGGCTCTCCGGTACGTTGTGTGCCAGAGAGCATTTTTATTGCCTTGTTTGTGAGCGGCACGAAAGGAAAACAATATGAGTAGAGAAGAATTACCTGTTTGGGAAAAGTATCTTCTGACCGTTGAAGAGGCAGCACAGTATTTCCAGATTGGTGAGACAAAGCTTCGGCGGCTTATGGAGCAAAATCCGGACGAGGCTTATATCCTGATCAATGGGAATCGTAAGCTCATCAAGCGCCACTTATTTGAAGATTATTTGGACCAATGTTCAGTAATTTGAAAGCTATTGCTTGCAA
>Ga0247610_10002410_pt1 | contig 21612 bp, 8 predicted proteins | sample 174DNAGHGhighgp2_FD_193483 | JGI IMG/M metagenome (GOLD analysis project Ga0247610, IMG submission 193483) | Sheep rumen microbial communities from Palmerston North, Manawatu-Wanganui, New Zealand - 1742 DNA GHGhigh gp2 | ecosystem: Host-associated > Mammals > Digestive system > Stomach > Rumen ...
TCATATGTAGTCTCAACCATAAAGTTTTGTTCTTGCTTTTCTTGAAATTGTGCAAGCTCGTCATAATTCTTTTTTATGGCATCGAATAATTTACCCATAAAAACACCTCTTTTATATTAATTTTAGCCAGGATTATTTGGCCAAAACTAAATATTATTTGGTTTCGCCAAATAGTCTCCTTGCCTGTTCTGAAGCAATAATTGAGATATTAGTTCTACTTGTTGGTGAAGTAATAATAAATGCATTACCTCTTGGGTTATTAACGATTTGATCTTGTTCTACTTCGTTAATTTGACCTGCCTTATCGTATAGTGTACATAAGTCATCCATATCATTTGGAGATAATGCGAATATGAATGAATATTGGCACGCATTAATAATGGCAGTTGATTTACGAATGATTTCTTCGCTACCAACAAAGTCTTTAATATTTTGTGTAATAACTATTTGCATACCGTTATATTTACGGATACGCTTAGCTAGCTGATACATAAAGTCTAAGGCTACTGGGTATTTAGGATCGATAAATACATGGGCCTCATCGATTGCAACAACTATTTTTCTATTTGTATTGTGCTTCATATTGAAGTCACGGTTTTTAATAATTTCATTATCCAACCACTTTAATACCATAAGCATTTGGGCATTGGCAATAACTTGGTTCTTATTTGCTAAAAGAGATTGGAAATTAAATACAGTAAAGTTTTCCTTAACTGATAATGTAGATTCACCATTCCAAAGGTTAGCATTTCTACCATCTCCAGCAAATTTTGAAATATAGTTATGTAATATTCTAAGTTGAGTTACATCATATTCAACCTTAGCTTTTGAAAGCTTATCATCAATTAAAGCAAATAAGTCATCAAATGTTGGATAATCCTTTGCTTTTAATTGTGAAAAGTCTGTCTTTGATGTAATATTCTTTTTCTTATATAAGTCAACAATTACATTATTTAAATATTCAAGAGCATCTGATGAAATACCATCAAGTGCAACTCTAAAGAATTCCTCTAGGAATTGTAGATGTACTGCAAAGTTATTAACCTTTGATTCACTACCAAGCTCATCACCCTCAAGAGTTGTGATAACGTGGAATGGGTTAATTCTACCTTCTGATGCTGTACCAACATCGATCAGTCTACCACCTAAGTTTTGTGCTAAAATTTGATATTCGTTTTCTGGGTCTAGAATGAATATCTTACAGTTTTCAGCGCATAGTTGGGTCAAGATAGTCTTAGTTGCATAAGATTTACCTGAACCTGATTTACCCATAATAACCATATTAGAGTTAACTCTTTCGAAATTACGTTTGAAGAAATCAACTACAACTGGATAAGTATTCTCTGTACCTAAGATACAGCCTGTTTCATCCATAATGTTTGAAATAACGAATGGGAATACAGCGGCAACTGAGTTCGAGTGAATTGCACGTTGGAATTCAGTCATTAAATCAAGTCTTGATAGATTTGTTGAAACAAATGCCATGTTTTGACGGAAGAAATTATCAACTAATTCGAAGCCATCCTCAGTAAATACCCTTTTTACAGCCTTCTTAAGATTTCTTACAGCATCTCTAGAAAGGTTAGCATCTGGGAATATTGTAACATGTAATGTTACACCATATAATGTTTCATTATCATTTTGAAGCATTCTTAAAACTTCTATTAGTGTCTCAATATGAGTTTGCTTATCAATTAATGATGATACTTTATAGCTATTTTCTGTTTGAGCAGCAAGCTCCTGAATAGATCTATCTAGCATCTTAACTGCTTTAACCTTCTCATAAGGAGCTAAATTCATAACTATCTTAGTATTAGGAATATTAAATATTTTATATCCCCAAGCATTAAGTACTGAAATTGGGAAATTTCTAACTGTGAATGTAAAACATTCTTCACCATCAACAAGTGTTGAACGTGGTTTAAATTCAACAGAATGTGGACAAACCCAGCTCATTAATTCCTCATCAGCAAGAATCTCTATATCTTTCTCATTAAAATGAGAAGTATAGTTATACTTTAAGAATATTGCTAATTCCTTAGAATTAAGAATATGAGAAGTCATTCCGATATTTTGGAATGTAATTATTGCATTATTTAGTATTTCACTTATAACCTTTGTATTACGGTCATATACTACTAAATAATAGAATGGTTTTATAACCGGACTATCATCTGTTAATTCTGAATATGCACGAATTCTATCATTAATTATTTCAACTCTTGCATTTAATTCGTCCTCAGTTAATTCATCTTGTTCGAATAAAACTTGTAAATTTTCCTTCTTTTGTTCTTCAGATTTTATATATTGCTCGAAACTAAGCTTACGATCAATTTTCACTAAAGAAGCTTTAGTTTTATCAGAAATTTCTCTAATTATTCTACCAAAATTTTCATCGATCATTTGGTCCTGTCTATATTCAGAAAGTAAACCAAATTCTCTTGGATCAATTTGTAATACACCAGCAGAATATTCAGCATACTCTATATAGCCATCTCTGATATTTTTAAATGGTAAATAGTTATCAATATTTGTTTGTGCTTTAGTGTTATCCTTTGAATATTTTTTAACACTAAAAATATATTTTACTGCTTGTACTAAGAAAAGATAAAATCTTTGACCTTCAAATGGCATAAACAATCCGATAGCAATGATAAGTAATATACCTATTAGTATAAATCTAACAAAACCGATATTAGTTAGAATTAGTAATACAACTAATCCTAAAAATGATAAGGCAATTATGATGTCAGGAATTGAAATATTTTTAAAGAATTGAATTTTAATCTTCGCTGTTTTAGGTATTATTCTCATACTTTATTTCTACTCCTTCTTCTTACCATTTTTGTCAAGAATGTTCATTTCAATCATCTTGTTTCCAATATTGTTGTTGGCATTACCTTTTCCACCTTGATTAATATTCTTGCCTCCACCATTTGCAGCTCCGGCACCACCAGAACCGGCACCACCTTTATTTTGACCTAGGATTGCATTTTCAACCTTCTTGTTGTTCTTATCATCGCCTAATGAACGTTTATACTTTTCACTTTCAACTAAGTTTTGATGAGTTTGTGCTCTTTGAATATTACTCATCTTACCATAGCTTCTATCTGTATTAAATCCTAATCTTTGACCTATTGCGCTACCCATGCCAAATTGTTTACTATCTCTTACGAAATTAGTTGCACTTCTTACTGCTCTAAATGGAGATAATGCGGCACTACCAACACGACCAAGAATTCCTCTTGCTTGTGAAGTCGCAATTGCGTTATCTCTAAGTTCATTAGAACCAGCACCTTGAGAAATCAAGTTACCAACTAATGCCATTAGTCTATTCATTGATATCGCTCCACCAACGATAATTGCGATTTTCATTATATCGTTTAAAGTTCCGTTATCGAAGAACACTAAATTATCTGATGTAATCGCACCTATAACTAGCGCGTAAACATTCAGACCTATAATACATCCATATCCGGTTAGGAATTTGACTAAGAACTGGTCTCTCCATAATTTAAATCTTTGACCATCATCTATAACAGCTGTTGATAAAGATATAGGTGAAGCTATAAATAATATAACAAGTGCTATTGCACGGTCAACGAACATCAATATTGTTGATGCAAGTGAGATTAATATAGCTATACCAGCAATCCAGCTAAAGAAGAAATCATAATCCTTTAAGTTAACATAATCCCTCATATTAGATGTTGAGTGGTAATTAAAATCAGAACTTAAATAGAAGTTTTCTGGTACTCCACCATGTCTTGCATCTTGACCGAATGCACCAGCTAAGAATCTTCCAAGACCATCTGGTGATCCACCAAGTGTAGTTTTATACAATGTTTGCATAAGTACATTAGTAAACCAGATAAGAATTGCCATAGCTGCAGGAATAAATATGAATGTTAATAGTGTCTTTGCAACTTTAATATAAATCTGAGCTGGAGTCATATTTTCCTTTTCAGTGGACATTGATCTTATTATCGAAAAAATTGCAAATACTACAACTAAAACGACACCTACCATTACTGCTCCTACAAATCCATAAAAGATATTCTTATTTCGTAGTAGGAACGTCATAAAATCCATTTCGGTTCCTTGATACTTTATAGGCTCAATACCACAAAGCATGTTTGCACACGAAAGCAATCCATCAATAATAGAGAATATTGATTTTGATATACCATATAAAAGGTCCCATACCCAATTAAACATTTAGGCACCTCCTTAAATAGCTCTAACGAGCAAATTCATGAATGAAATCGAAATAGGAGTCATATTTCTATTTAAAGCCGAATTATTTTCAACTCTAATATATAAGTAACTATCCTCTTTAGCAAGTAAGCAGTTATCACTTACATATGAGTCTCCAGTTGTTGTTTGATGAAAACCTTCAAAATATACATCTTCAAAAGTATGATTTACATTCAAAGTGGAATAGGCGATTCTATCATCTTTTTTAGGATCACCATATTCTATCACTACTTCTTTGCCATCTTCAGTTTTTGTGTCTGGGTCAGATTGCTTTTTAAGCTTATCATCCTTAGGACAACTATCACTATCTTTAAAATAGAATAAACTAAATTCTAATTCAATATTATTTGGTTCTGAAGAATTACTAGCAACAAATAACGCTAGACTTTCAATTTTTAAATCGCGTTCAAAAGGAATGACAATATAGACATATTGTCTAAACTCTACCTTGTTAGCGTCATCCTCCCATTCTAGAAATTCTAATATATAATCGTTAGTAATTGATTTTTCAATATCATAGCTATCATCAGTAAAAGCATTGTCTTTTTCATATTTACCAACGACATCGCCAAATGATGAATAGTAATCATCAAAACCAAAATTGTTGTCAGATTTATCAAATACTCCCATATCAGGTGTACAACCAGAAAGAATGAATAATGATAAAATAGATGACACTAAAATAAGGCAATATATAATTTTTTTTAAAATTATATTTTTCACAATATTACTGACCAATTGCTGGATAATCAGATGGTGCCTGTCTGTACCATTGTGTGAATACACTAACTCCTATTTGAAGCGCAATCAATAATACGAAAATAAGCACGAAACCAATAATTGCATTCTTTAAGCTTGCTCTTGCCTTTTCATGCTCTTGTGGATCTTCTGCCTTGGCATACTTTACTCCTAAGAAAATTACCCATAAGGCTCCTACTGCACCTACTACACTTAATAGTATTGGTACTACTACACCAAGTACATCTAGTAGAGGTTGTACTACTTGTTTTAATTCCTTTTCAGTTACTGCTAAAATTACGTTAAACATAAAAACACATCTCCTTTTTTTTTAAATTATTTATATAATAATATGCAGGAATAAACATACTATCACCTATTTTTCAGAATCGTTCTTTAATTTTGTATGATATAAAAGACCGATTGTAATTCCCGCAACTGCGGCTAAACATGCAATTATAACAAATGCACTTGTTGCCACATTTGCAATTTGCTTTCTTGTAAAATTATATTCTATCTGAGCTCCTGAAATACTCTTAATGATAACTTTATAATTACCACCTGTATCGATATCAGGTACTGTATTTGCAGATGAAACTTCAGTTGTGCTCATTAATGAACCATTTTTATAAATCTCGACAACGTCTCCAGTTTTTAAACCTTTTATTGAAACGTTTCTTGCTGTTATACCACCATCTTCAACACCATTTAATGTTGCTGTTGGAGGTGATGTATTAATTGTGACTGAGAAATTCATTGTTGTAGCTGATTTAGTATTAGATACAACTACAGAATAATCACCGTCATTTGTTAAGCTGATTGTATCTCCGTGTAAGTTTAATAATTCCTTATTATCCTTACTCTTTATTAACCAAACTTCAGTGATTTCAAAATCATATGGAGCTGTATATTCAAATGAAACTAAAGCATTATTAATAATATAGAATGAATCATATGATTGATTACCAATAGAATCTTCAATGATTACTTCCCAATGAGCTGTAGTTGTAAATGATGAACTTGAATAATTGCTCATCTTTTGTCCATTTTTGAATACACTTACGATCGTTGAATCATCTGTTGCACTAAACATTACTGATGAATCATTTATTACACCACCTGTAATAATTGCTTGATCTGTTGTAACATTCCTTAATGTATAGTGGTTCATACTCTTATGGTTTATAACATAAGTATTTCTGTTACCAGCTATATCTTCTACGATAAATTCATATTTACCATCTCTGTAGAACTTTGTGCCTGATTCGTATTTTTTCTTTTCTCCATCATTAAAGCTAACTGTTGCAGTTAAACTATCATCAAATGTGATTATTACATCATCTTTAGTATACTTACTATTGCTGATTTCTATTTCTTTCATTTGAGATGTATCAATTACAACATCATTTCTATAAAGCTCGGCTTTAAAATCAACATAATTACCATATTCGTCCAAGAAAGTTATTTGATATTCAAATGAGCCATTACCACTTGAATTACCAAACTCAAGTGTTTTACCACCCTCAAGTGATACAGAAGCTCCATCTATTGTAAATAAATATTTTGAACTTGTTGTTTCAAATTTAAGAATGTTGTTTGAATAGAAATTATCTACAAGGGCTTTATCAAGTAGATATACTTCAAATTCATTACCAGAATTAGTAGTTTTTCTACTTAATGTAAGTTGGGCAACATTTCTAAAATGTACTACTTTATTTACAGTATCACCATAAATATTTGTAAAGTATACAATATAATCACCGATACCATCTTGACCTATAGTATTAATTAATTTGTTTTGATCATCAATCTTTTCTTCTGACATTACGTCATATAATACTACAAGATCATTATAACCATATTTATATGATACATATTTTATTTCATCATCGATTACTGGTGTTAGTGGCTGATTAGTGTAGGCTTGGCTTCTTGATAATGCCTCCTCGTTATAACCAGTCAACCATTCTTCTTTGAATGTGAAATCTGCATCTGTACCTATAACTATAACATAGTCTTCAGTTACTTCATTTCCACCGATAATTCTTACTTTATGTTCACCCTCTTTATAAATTTCTAGGGTAATTACACCTGCTTCATATGTTCCTTCGAATTTTTCACCATCAATTTCGAATGAAGCATGTTCACTATATACATTAAATGTGATAAGCGAATTTGAATAAATTGGATTTTCATTTGTTGAGAATTCTCTTGTTGAAGCATCCTTATAAGTTACTTCAACAATTGTTTCAAATGAATCAACCTTAACTATAATATATTCAGTTTGATTATTATATTTGTTTGTAACAACTATCTTATAGAAGCCATTTTCAGTTCCTTCTAAGTATGTTGAGAATGTGCTTCCATCATATATTGTTTCTAAGCTACCAAAGTTTGGAGTCTTTGAATAAGCTACTTCAATTTTAGTGATGCTTTGATTTACATTTGGATCAATTGTAAGAGTTTCAGAAATATATGTATATTTTGATCCTTCAGTAATTTCTATTTCTGCTCCATCTCTTAATAATCTAACTGCAGGAGCTTCTTTAGAAAGTGAAACTACATAGTAGCTTGGGGATACTGTCTTACCAGCATTATATGACATTTCAAGATGTATTTCCTTCTCGGTAATCATAAACTTTATTACTGGCTTACCTTCAACCTTCATAACTTTAATAAGATAATCCTCAGTTGTTATAACATCGTATTCACGATTCTCTATAACAGACTCAGATGATAAATCAAATTTGAAGTCTGGGTTTTCCTGATATACAGCTGTTTTAATATCGGTTACACCATCCTCAGCTTTTTCAACATTACATACATAAAAGCCATATGTAATAACTGTTCCATCGTATCTAAATATGTATGTTTTAAGTTCAGTATCTGTTTTAACAAGAATTCTTGCTTCACCTATATATAATAGTTTTAATAAAACATCTCCAGAAGCAAATTGTTCTTCATTTTCTTTTAATACTAACTCATCAATTGTTGCTACAGCAATTGGATCATTGGTATTAGTAAATCTAAATACTCTAGTATTACCTAGCTTATCAGAAACTGTAACGACATAATCTCCATAGCTGTTTAATATAAGCCTTCCTTCTGAATCAGGATCAACTGCTATTGCTTGACCATCCTTGGCAATAGTATATTTGCCTATTTCTGATGGATCAGTAAATGTAAGAACAATGTGTCCTCCTCTTATTACTGCACCATCTGTGAAAGATGTTTCAGTTGCTGAACCTTCATCGAATGCTAAATTATCAACTGTAAGAATATCTCCATTTTCCTTATCATCTAATTTTAAATTCTCGAATGTAGAAGTACTTACTACATTATCTGAGTTATCTCTTTCAGTATGATAAGTAAATGATGTTCCAATAAATGATGCACCAACAGTTGGAGCCTCATTATCAACAATTATAATATATGTACGATCGTTTTCAGGAGTTCCTTCAAACCATACACGAATTTTAAATCCAATAAGACTATTAAGTGTGATAGTCTCATTTGAGTCAAGATATGAATAATTCTTTGCATCGATATCAAGCATTTCAAACTTGATTAAATCATCACCAACATTAGATACGAATGTTAATTTTAGCATTGCTGCTGTATATACATTCGAAACTCTAGCACTATTTGGATCTGGTTTGATTATCATATTAACAATATTATCAGGATTGTATTTAACATAAGAATCATCACTTAAATAATACCAATTGATTTCTGGTGTTCTAGATGCAAATTCGATAGTTTTATTTACTTCATTACCGTAGATATCTTTTACTACTACTCTATATATACCTGGATCCCTTAATACTTTTATTTCTTCAAATTCTGTTGTAACTAGATTCTCATTTAAGTATATTTCGTATGAATAAATTTCATTTTCTTGTCTATCTAATACCTTAACGATTACATTTGTGCCTGACTCATTTTCATATACTTGTACATCAAGTGATGTTTGTGAAAGTAATACTGTATATAAAACATTATTACCTGAACGATCACCAACTTGAACATAATAATTGCCATCTTGTAATTTAAAAGGCTGTGCATTAGAATCTTTTGGAGTTAAATCTGATGCATATAAAACATTTAATAATAATTTATTTGGATAAGAATAAATTGCAACATATGCTAAATCATCTGTATCCGTTATTTTCTTAATAGTAAATGTTTCACCAGAGTATGATAGGATAGATCCATCAAGAACCTGTATTTCACTTCCTACTTCAACATCTACAAGTGGTGTTTCTCTATCAAAATAAACACTATATTCACTAATACCACCACTACCATATTCTCTAAATCTATAAAAGCCTGTAGCTTGATTTGGCATCAATTCAGATAAGCTTTTACCGTCTTCTAATGGAAGCTCAACCCAAACATTTTCGTTTGCATATTTATAGAATATTCTAGTTGATGGTTCAACTATCACTTGCATATTTGTTACAAGTGCATATTCAACAGTTTCAGTATCACTTATTTTAACTTTAATTTTATTATTATAGATTTCTTTATCTCCATCATATTTTGCTGAAGATACAAAAGTTGTACCAGCTTTACCTATTGTTGCTTCTTCTTGTGATGCATGAATTTGTCCACTAGCAAGATATGGAGCACCATTTCTTTGGTTAAGTGTTTCTTCTGTAACTAAATATACGATTTCTCCAGTACTAGTTATTCTATTAACAACTTCGTTAATCGCATCATTTAGATTTGCAGGAAGGCTATTTAGATTTAATCCTTCTTCAACATTTCCAGTTCCATAATAGTAGAATGCCCATCCATTTGCACTAGCTGTGCTTTGCCAAATATTTTTCTTATATCTAATCCATAATTGACCTTCTTGAGCTATTGTCGTTTCACCATTAGCTTTAACATAAGCTGTTGATGCAGTTCCACCATTAAGTAGATTAGCGATGTTAGCTGTAATTTTTATCAAATATAAATCTTGATATTCCATAAATTTAACATATTTTTTAGCTTCATTAACATTTGAGAATGATGGATATGTTGATCCACCTTCTGATTTATTAAATGAAGGATCATATGTTGCACCATATGGATGTGATAATACTTTAGATCCACTTTCATCTAAGAAATAATATCTCTGATCTTGTAATTGGAATACTTTATTATTTAATACAAGATTAGTTTCAGTTAGATTTTTATTTGCAGTTTCATCATTCATATGATCAGTAATATAGAATGATATATTTTCTGCAATTAAATCAACATCGCCTGATGATGCAGTGCCCTTTATATGAGGTTCAATTTCATAGAAGCCTGGGGCTAAATCAGATACACGAACTTCATAATTATTACCCTCACCGTTTTCACCAGCAACCTTTGTAGTTGTTCCATTTATTACTATATAGAATTTTGTTCCATCTACTATCAAATTCCTATCATCGTTTGAAACAGTAAAGTAGATATATTTTTCATCTTCTCCAGTACCTACAGTTGATTTATCGTATACACTATACGAAACATTTATATCGTCTTCTATTATTTCTGTATATCCTTTTTTATTTGGATCATTAGAATCAGTTTTATTTACAGTTGTATTAACTTTGAATAATGCTCTTCCATCATATGCTACTCTGACTATATTTGATACTTTTCTATTTCCTGCTGTATCTTCTACTTCAAATCTAACATCAAAGTTTGTTCTACCTTGGTTTGCTATTATATCTGCAATACCTTGGTTCTTTGGAAGTGACGATGAATCATCAATTGTTGATGTATATTTATAAGTTACTTGCCCTTCACCAGATTCTTCTGTAATGCAACTAGCAATTTCTGATACCTTATCACAATTTGAATAAAGCTTAACCTTTAATTCTTGAGTTTCTCCATCTTTATCAACATATTTAAAGATGATAAATACATTCATTATTTTAGTAGAAGAATTTTCCTTATTTCTCATTGTGAAGGCAAAAGTCTTCTCTTTTAAGTCGTTTGGACTCGGAGTTATTTGATTTACTTCAGGTGGTTCACCATCAAGTACATACTTTCCATAAGTATATGCTTGCGAAAATCCGTATCCTGATACTGCTAAAAGGTGTAGATAATATTCTCCACTATCAATTTTATCTTTTTCACTTTTAACAAGTGTTAAAGTTAAAGAACCATTTTCTTCTTCAGTAAATGAATGTTCATTAGCGTAATATTGTGAATCTTTTAATTGATCTTCAGATAATACTTTTGTTTCATCATTAGGATCTAAAAGGTTCGGATTTTTATCCCATGTGTAATATAATTTTCCATCTTTTATATTCTTGGCACCATTATTATTTATTGAAACTAATAAATTATATATATTATGTGGTGTTTCTGAACTTGCTTGATCAATAGTAAGTGTTGGATACATTTCACCAACTGCACCATTTAATGAAACCATTATTCTAGATTGATTTGTAATTTCTAAAGGTATTCTATTATTTTGATAAATACCATATTCATCAATGTTACATGCCATATCACCAATATCACCATTTGGTAATTGATAACTAACTTCTCTGAATCCTTTAGCTATATCTGTTGCATCCATTTCATATACTAATGTATCTGTATAATTACCTTCTATATAATCTGCACCATATGGAGTTGGATTATTGTCAAAAAATAATGTTAAATCATTTTTTCTTGTACTAACAACTGGTTCATTAAAACGAATATAGAATCTTAGTTTACCTGTTGTTTTTACTTGTGAATCATCGACAAATTCACTAACAATTGTTGGCGCAGTATCATCAACAAGGTATAAGAATGAATATACACCCTCAAATGATCTATCTAATTCTTCACGACAGTTGTATGCTGCAACACCTGTATCTAGCTTTCCATTATATGGATTTATTTTTACAGCACCAACAGTTACTTTTGATTTGTTGGAAGCAAACCAAGTATCTTCTTGAATAAACCAAGTTATTTGTTTTGTTTCTGTTGTAATCTTTGTATCACCAGGACCACAATCAATTAAATCATCATCCTTATCATAAGGGTTCTTTTTATCAATCAAAATATATTTTGTAGCTTCAGGAGGATATTCATTACCATACGTATGGTTTTTAAAATATTTCATCGTAGTAAAGCCTGGCTCAAAATCCATATATAAACAAAGGCCTGGGCAATTCTCGTCTCTATCCCATTTTTCAATCATTTCTCTATTACCATAATAGATCTTGACATGAGATGATGAAGAAAACACTTTGTTGTTATCTTTTATATTCTCAGCTACGAATGTTCCATATGCACTAGCTATACCTGGATTAATAAAATTATTTATCCATCTTGTTGATGTATCATTATCGAAAGTAACGCCATGCTGCCATGAACGCCATGTAGATCTACCATCAAGATCATCAATACCACCATTGTATTGTCTTTGAACGTTATTATACTCTTTTATATATGAATGATCTTCATCATTCCAATTTGGAGCATCTTGCATAAAACCAGTTACAGCTTCAATTTTATAATTATACGGTAAGTAACACTTAGATGTTTTCTTACTATCATCAATTGTTGCATTATTTGCCTTATACATTGTTACATTGAAATATCTACCATAAATAATATTATTTTGATCATATAGTAGCATTTGTTCTCTATTTTCAGCAGTATTTAAACATTTAACTGAAAACTTGTATGATAGTTTTCCATCGCCATCATATTTCATTTTTAAATGTGTATCCGTGTTTATATAATCTAAACCTGCTATAGCTGTACCGCCTTCAGTACGGACGAATGCTTCAACCGGATCATTAGCTGTACCCTCACCAACTATTTCAACAACAATTATACTAGAATCGTTTGCTTCTATAGTTGCATCTTTAAAATAAATAGTGTTTCCACTGGCCAATGTTGTAAGTGTAAGGAATGAAGATATACCTACTAAGCCTACAAGGAGTACAAGCATAATAAGTACTTTAAATATTCTATTTTTCTTCATTTGCTTTTACCTCCTTCTTTTAGATTGATATTTTTCCATTAGCTAATAATACACAGAAATCTAAGAATGTAACATCAGGATTTTCTTTAACATATTCTTCGTATGCCTTTTGTAATTCTGCTTGACTTGGATTATTAACCTTTTCCTTTGGCTCAGCCTTAGCCTTAGGTTTCTTTTCTTCTTTTACCTCTTTTACTTCTTCATTAACAGTCGTTTCTTCAGAGGCATTAGCTTCCTCAGATACTGGAGTTTGATCTTCTACTGGAGAGTCTTGGCTCATTCCGGCTGCAGGTCCTTCATTAGCCTTTAAACCAGCGAAGCCTTGCTGATTATCATTAGACTCATTCGCTTTTTGAATTAATGCATTATTTCTCTTTCTTATATCGTAGAATATTGCATTTTCGTTAAAGAAGTTATCCTCAAGATCTGATTGATCCATTTTACCTATCTTATAAAGTGGAACCTTAAATGATGGAGTAAAATAAGTTTTTAGTGGGTAATTACCAAATGTAACTATAATTGAGTGACCGATATCACCAGGGTGATTAAGTCTTTGAAGTTCTGATGGATAAATAAGTGGTCTAGTTTGTAATGATGTTGAATAATTCTTCTCACCATGTGCACTACCACTTGTTGAAGATGTTTGAATAGTGATATTACCACAAAGCTCACTATATTCCTTACAAGTTCCCATATCATTAGAACCGATAAACATCTTAATACCACAGTTACCCTTTATGATTTCGGCAACATTATCACCATATACGTTATTAAGCTGTGAATATGATTGAACAATCATTGTAAACCAAATCTTACGTGAACGACCTACGGTGATAAACTTATCAAATTTACTAATCTTTGGCATATTACCAAATTCATCCATGATGAAGTATACATTTCTTGGTAATGCTAGCTCTTCTGTTTCTGATGCAACCTTAATCAATGTCTTATAAATATTTAAGATGAAGATTGCTGCTAGATTATGTCTTGTATCCTTTTCATCAGGAATCTTTAAGAATAATGCTGTTGGGTGTTCTGCAAGTGATTCTGCTGTAAAGTCAGAAGTTGATGTTAATGCACAAACACCTGTATCATTAAATAATACTAATTTATCATAAACAATTGACATGTATGAAGCTCTTGTTGATGGAGCTGCATCACATACTTGTTTAGAAAGTGAATAAGCCTTTGATAAAGGGCTTCTTCCCTTGAAATACATTCTTAAATCTTCATAATCCTTATTTGAATTCTGAAGTATTTTAGTCATATTGAAGAAATTAAATTTTTCTTTAGTCATCTCATTTGCTGGATCAGTTGAATCCTCAAGCATTGCAAGTAATACCGCAAGGGTAATTGCTCTAGCACCCTTTTCCCATAATGGGTCTTTTTCATTTTCGACTGGTATTAATACTGATACCAAGTCGTTTAAATCTTCATAAATTTCATCATAGATTTTCTTTTTATAAACCTTGATGTTATTTACTAGTCTTTGGTAATCCTTATATGCCTTGCCATCAAATTCATACCATTCAGTTATTTCTTCGTCCTCTTTAATATCTTTATCTAGTGTTAAACCAGATTCATAAATATTATCGACACGCTTAAACGCTTTTTTGTATGCATTACGATATTCTTCGAATCTATCCCATATTCCATCAAGTGGATTCCATCTATATGACGAATAAGTATCACGTAAATCTACTACCTTAACATCATATCCACGCTCTTGTAAATACTGTGAATGAAGTGAGAATAACTCGCCCTTAGGGTCAGTAATAATCATTGATGATCCAGCTTTAGTTGCACCAAGAAGTTGAATCATTGGTGAAACGAATGTAGTTGTTTTACCTGAACCAGTAGAACCTATGATTATTGAATGACATGGAGAATTAAACATAACCTGCATATCCTTCTTATTAGGATCAAGACTTGCCATCACTGGAATACCATCTTTAGTTACTGAATCAAGTTGACTAAAGCTATATGGTTTAAATATTGTCTTCTTTTCTTTTTCTGTCATCCATCTAGAATTTTCTAGATTCGCAGATACTTGCTTTAATTTTCCAGAAGGACCATTTTTAGAAAATATTGATATAAAGTTCTTATTAATTACAAAACAATATAATGCGAATATTGTTAAGAAAACTAATGTCAATAGCAAGTAATACACCCAAGATATTCCCATTTCATCAAATGATCCAAACCAGTCTATAACTGTAAATTCAAATCTACAACTGATTAATGCAAATAATAAATAACTTAATATTATTGATATCTCAAGTAATGCTGATATTATGAATAGTACCTCTTGGAATTTACCTGTCGAAAACTTGTGTGACATAACAACACATAAGAACAAGAATGCAATAACGAAAATTGTTATAACCCATCTAATGTATGGAACAATTGTGAAGCTTCCTTCTGGCGTACTAAACATTTGTTTTGACACTAAAATTGGTAAAGAAATTGCATTAGCAACCACGAAGGAAATAATGAGAGCCATGCATAAATAATGTCTTTGTTTCATCATTATTCCTCCTTTTATAATGGTTTAATTGTCAATTTAGCAGTCAATGCTAAATCATTTGGTATTGTGTAATTAGGATTATTACTAATAAAAGTAGCTGTTACTGTATACTCCGCAAGATCTAGTGGAAGTGTAAGTAGAGTTTGTGTCCCACCTTCAACCAAATATATCTCATTAAAACTAACAACTTTATATTTTTTAGTTGTATCAAAAGTATTAATCACGTTACCATCTTTGTAATATTTATAAATTACAAATATACCATTAGGTAATTTAGATGGTTCAATTGGTAAAGGATAACTATTTAAACCTTGATCATCAGCTGGTATATAAGTAAAATTAGGAAGATCAATATTGTAACCTGCACCTGTTGCACCAACAGCTGGAGTATTCCATAAAGATAAATATCCTGGATAACCTGTTGATGGTACTTCTAAATCAGACATTCCAACACCAAATTTATTTGGGTCAAATGGTGCAGGAGTGATTTCAAGTTCATATGATGCATCTTCAACCAGATTATAATTTCCACTCTCAAGATCTGAATCATTAACGCTATATTTAATATCTACTCTATATTTACCAACATCACTACTAAACTGAGTTGGCTCTGTTTCAAAAGCTCCATTATTCCAATAATAAATTTTAACACTCTTAACAGTAACACCTTCTGGCAAATTATCAAATACTGAATTATATGTTGGAGAGTTCTTATCAGTAGGAGTATAATTATTTCCATCATATTCTCTTGTAACATTTTCAAGTACAACTTTAGACATATCATAAGCTGCTTTAGTAATTGTTAATTTACCTTCAATTCTTTTTGATGCATAAGTGTCTTTAGATAATACCCAAATAATTGTATATGGATCTTTATTATAATCTGTAAATTCTTCACCGTTTGGATATTCAACTGTTGTTCCAACAGGAAGTTCTTTATTTATCTTTAATCCATGAGCTTTTCCATCATATACAACTACTAAATCATCAAGCTTATAATCACTATCAAATCCTATTTCATAAGATACTGTTCCAGTTGCTGGAGCAATAGAAACACTATCATTTTCTACTTGATCTTTAAATGTCGCAACAATTGTATAATTGTATTTTACTTTATCAGAAAAATCGCTGATATCAGTAATTTCTATACCTTCTGGGTTTTGTTCATCAGGTTGAGTAGTGAATCTAATTGATGATATTTCATATTTATCTTCCATGAAACCCTTTATACTAATATCTTTTTTACCTGTTAGTTGTTCTACAGTTAATTCTATATCTTTAGCTTCTAAAGGTCTTGGCTCACCTGAATCAGCATCTAAAACTTGAATTGATTCATTAATTCTATTAATGATTAGATAAGCTTCAAGTTGAGTGATATCTAATTCTTCATTAGGATTATCATTTGTAAAGTGAGCGATAATCTTATATTCACCTGCAGCTATTTGATCATTGTTTTCATAAGTTATGTTTACACTTTCTGGTATTTTACCCTCTACCTTAAGTGTATGTACTGTTCTATCGAAATTGACAGTTGAACTATTAAATGAAACAACACCATTAAGCATAATTGGCTTTTTAGTTATTGTAAGCTTTGCTTCAAGTGGTTTAATTTCTTCATAGTTTTTAGCATCACCCTCAAATGATGCAACAACCTTATACTCACCTGCGTTTACACAAGATTCTACTTCTTCACCTGCTTGATTATAATAAGTGAATTTTGTAGTTACACCTTGTGGAAGGTTAGATTGAGCAGCTAGCTTTGGTTGAAATGGTTTTCCATCGTATTCTTTTGTAGCATCATCAAGTCTAACTGTTGACATATCATATGTTGCCTTATTAATAGTAATTGTTGCTTCCTTTGTAGACATTTGATCATAGTTTTCATCAGAGCTTGTGAACTTAGCAACCATTACATATGTTCCTGCATCAGTTGCAGATTTTAATTTTACTGATTTTTCAGCATCGTAGATATCGTAATCAACAACTACACCTTGAGGAACATTGTTTACAACTAATTCTTCATTTTTAGCTGAACCATCATAAGTGAAAGTTTGATTTTCAAATGTGACATTTGATAAATCATACTGAGCCTTGTTAATTACAAGCTTAGCAGATAACCTTTTTGAGTTATATCCTTGCTTAGATATTACTGCAACTATTTCATACTCACCAGCACTTGTAAAAGTATTACCGTATGGATATTCAACTGTTGCTCCTTCAGGAACCTCATAATTAATTTCTATTTTATGAGGTTTGCCATCGTAGTCACATGTTAAATCTTCAAGCTTGTATATATCGTCAAATTCATCATTTACAACGTTAATCTTCATTGTTGTAAAATAACTATCGTTATATATAACTCTAATTTCGTGTTCACCAAGTTTAAAGAAATTTAATTTATCAGTATCAGGAATCATATCTTTTGTTAATGTTACTTCTCTAGTATCACCATCAGCATAGAATACAATTACTTTTATATCATCATATACGAAATCTCCAGAAACAATATTAATTGTTTCTTTATTTTTCATTTCAATTCCACTAATTGATTTATAACCTGAACAACTTGTTAAAAGGAATGAAACAAATAATGCAAATATAGCAGTTATAACTGGTATATAATGTTTAGGCTTCATATAATTAGCACCTCACTTTGAACAAAGTATATTATTTATAATATAAACTATTCATCATAGTATTTTACACCGACATTTGGGCGAAATCTCCCCATAATAGTATTTTTCTTAGCTATATTGTATCACTACATGTGCCACAAAACTGCAACACTTAACAAAAAAGCTTAAAATTATATGATTTATCATATAAGTATGGACAAAATAAGCTAGAAATTAATGATTTTTATTATAAACATCTACTTCATCACGATATATTATTCTAAAATTCATTTTTAATAATCTAATCTTATTCTTCTTATTACCAATCTTAAATACTCTTCTTCTCTTAGATTTAATAATTACATATTTATTAAATACGAAGAACATTAATACATAAGCCATAACTAAAGCTACTACTAAAATGATACAAGCAATAATACCAATTAACCACATAACCTTTGTCGCATGATCTCTACTTAATGAATTATATTTATCTTCTGCTGCCTTAATTTTATCATAATTTGTAATCTTAGCTTTATTTTCTTCACTTAACTCATCATATAATGCACTTGCAGCATTTATTCTTTCTTTTGATTCTGCCGTATATTCAACGTAATCAATTGCTTCAATTGCTTTATATGTTTTGTCTAAATCCTTATATAGTGATTCAGCACTTGTTAGTGTAGCAACATTTTTAACTAATTTCTTGCGAGCAGAGCTCAAAGTCTTATAAGCATTTGTTGCAGTCTCAATTTTGTCAAAGCATTCTTTTGAATATGTTACATCACCAATTGCATTAATTAAATTTTCAACATTCTTGGCTGCATGATTGTCATCCTCTAAATTCTTATATTGACCTTCCTTAATAGTAAGTGTTGAATAATTTAATACTAATTCCTTTTGGCCATCAGTTAATGCATCATATGCATTTCTCGCAGCATCAATCTTACCTTTTGATTCTTTAGTATAAGAAATTACACCAATCGCATCAATTAAGCTTTCTACATTATTAGCAGAATCATCATCGGCCTGCATTGCTGCATATAAAGCCTCACCATCCACTAATGTTTGATAATTAGTAATAAGTTGCTTTTGATCATCAGTTAATGCATCATATTGAGCTCTTACTTCTTCTAATTTAGTTTTTGATTCATCATCAAAAAGCACACCACCGATGTTATTAATTGATTCGATAACCTCACCAGCAGCGGCATGATCAGCTTCAAACTTAGCATATTCTGCTTCCTTTTCTTCTAATGTTGCAATATTAGTAACTCGTGTTTTTAACTGATTAATTAGCAAATTATATTTTGTTCTTGCATCATTTATTCTAGCTTTTGAAGCATTATCATATGTTACATCACCAATTGCATTAATTGCATCAATTACTTCATTAACTCTATCATTTAATATCGATAATGACTTATATTTCATTTCAGCCATTACAAGTGTTAAATAATTAGTTACTAAGCCTTTATATTCTTGTGGAAGAACATCATATTCACTTCTAGCATAATCTATTAGTTCCTTCTTATCTAGGGTTACATCCCCTATTCTTTCTATGCTTTCAATTACACTTTCAATAACAAAAATAATTGTTTTTGCTTCAGTAACTGAATCTTGTAAATCAATGATCATATCAGAAATTTCTGATTGTGTAACCTTTGTTTTTCCAATAAGATTATTAGCATTCTGTAGAGCTTCTTCTACAATTTCAGCAACTACTCCATATCCTTCTGAAATTAAATTATAATAAGTAGTTGTTGTATTAATTTCTTCAACCAAAGCAGTCTTATCATTAGCTAGGATTGTTGCTTTTAGTTCATATTCAGCATTGGCATGATCCTCATCGCCAAAAGCTCGTACATAGATAGTATATTCTCCTATTTCCATGGCCTTTGGAATGTATTCTGACCAATAACCATCCTTAATTTTGAAGCTGAAAGTTGCGCCTGGATTTTCAGGTACTGTAACTAGTTCCTGTGGATTCCCATTATAATACAAATCTGTTTTAACAACAGGAGATAATGGTAATCTTTTATCTATAATAATATTTTGTGTACTTGTTGTTGTAAAAAATTTTGTAATCAAATTATAATGGATAGAATATGTGCCAATATCTGTAAATTCAGGAGAAGTATCAAGAGTATATTCTCCCGTTTCTTCATTTAGAAATTTTAAATATGAAGAAGTATTTTCAAATCCTTCGTATAAATAAATTCCATGAGGCTTTTCATCATAATATACTACATGTTCATCAGGTATACCACAAGAAACATCTAAATCATTAGATGTATCTGAAGCTCTATTTACCCTTTGACAAGAATTTGATATAAAGATTGTATTTGGATCAGCATCATTATTTTTAGTCGCATCATTTTCATCAAATACTTTATAATAATCGAAAATTTTTGCTGGATTTATTAAAGCATAACCAATTTTTGATTTTTCATCAAGCTTTCCAACAACACTAAATTTGGATTGATTAACATGGTTTACAATAATATCTGCTTCTAGTCCATCTTTTTCTTCTTCGTTATAAACTTTGTTGTCATATACATAGACATTACCTTTTACAGCAAGTGAACTTGATTCATAAATTCCAGCAGGCATTACCCCTGATCTATTATTTGAGACGTTTACGTTATTAAGTGTTAAAGCGGGACTATTACCACTATTACTTGCTTCTTGGTAAATTCCAGCACCCTTTCCTCCTGCAACGTTTCCAAAAATTGATACGTTATTTAAACTAATTTTACATTTTTTTCCTTGAGAATATTTATAATAAATTCCGGCACCATTTTCAGTTACTTTATTACCTAAAATATTTACCCCACTCATGTACAAATTAGTTTTACTTTCAGTTCCATGTGTTAAATCAATACAGCCACCATTTCCACAGAGGCCACCCAAATTGGTAAGATAGCCACCTGTAAATGTAGAATAATTTTCTGTTAGTGTATCATCTACAATAGCTAAGCCTTCATCATTAATCCTATATTTATGTTCAACCTCACTACAATCATAAATGGATAAACTAATTTCTTCGTCGAAATCACTACCCCTAAATTCTATTACACTACCTTGCCCGTCAAGCTTAATACAATGACCATTTAAGCATAACTTTACTTGATTGCCTGGTCTCCATCTTTCCGTAAGGGTTACATCCTTGGTTAAATAATATTCTCCATCAAAGATTGGTAAAGAATCATCCTTATCCCATTTAGCTATATTAAACCCGTGATCTTCTATACCATCATGAGGTGTATGATCAGCCGCATATACACTATTATTTGATACTAATAAATAAATAGAGAATGTACCAAATATTGCGGCAAAAAATATTAATATTTTAATAAGTGATTTTTTCATATATACCACTCCTCGTATAATATGTAGTGTAGATTTAGACCTTGGATAAGTCTATCTACATATTAGTATATTTGAAGTCCTAGTGTTATAATCTTTATAAGATATAACTAGATGAATGAGCTCTCACTCCTTGT
>Ga0247610_10002411_pt1 | contig 21589 bp, 23 predicted proteins | sample 174DNAGHGhighgp2_FD_193483 | JGI IMG/M metagenome (GOLD analysis project Ga0247610, IMG submission 193483) | Sheep rumen microbial communities from Palmerston North, Manawatu-Wanganui, New Zealand - 1742 DNA GHGhigh gp2 | ecosystem: Host-associated > Mammals > Digestive system > Stomach > Rumen...
TCAAATATGCCCGGCTTTTCCTGAACTATAACGATATGTCACAAGCAAGTGCTGTATCTATGAAAAGTTATACAGAAAATTCACATGTGACCTCCTGTTCGTGGAATTGCGCGGTGCGGAGATCGCCAGCGTCGCCCTTTACGACCTACAGGGGCGGATGGTGACGGGCGCGGGCCCACACGCAGGTGCGCCCCAACCCGGCACGACCGCCACGATGAACCTGCGGAATGTCCCCGCCGGCGTCTATCTCCTGCGCGTGACGGGCGCGGACGGGAAGGAATATCACCGGAAGGTTGTGAAGCGGTAACGGCATCGATCTATGAACATATATGCATCGCCCTATGAACATATATGCATCGCCCTATGAACATATATGCATCGCCCTATGAACATATATGCATTGGCCAACGCCCCTACGGGCATCCGCCGATGCCCCCGTGTTCATGAAGATCTGTGATGATTTTTAAGAATTTTAAACACTTCACCTCTCGAAAAAACACTATTTTTGCCGCCGATAATTTTAGTAGAAACGAACTTAAAAATCAAAGAAATGAAGAAACTGTTCATTATGTTGGCAGCCACGTGCTGTCTGATGTTCACCGCCTGTAACAACAAGCCTGCCGAGCAACCGGCAGAAGCTACCGAGCCCCAGACCGAAGCCCCCTGCTGCGAGGAGATGACCGAGGAGCAGAAGGCCGAGATGGAAGCCTGCAAGAAGGCTTGCGAAGACTGGCAGAATTGGGAGAACCTCACCGACGAGCGTAAAGCCGAGCTGCTCGACCAGCGCAAGGCCAAATACGACGAGATGCAGGAGATGAAGAAAGCCCAGGAGGAAAAGAAGGCCGCTTTCGAGGCTGCCATGAAGAACTGGGACAAGCTCACCCTCGACGAGCGTAAAGCCGCCTTTGACAACGGCTGCTGCGGCGGTTGCTGCAAGAAAGACGCCAAACCCTGCTGCAAAGGCGAAAAACCCGGCTGCAAGGGCGAAGGCCATGGTTGTAAAGGTGAAGGCAAAGGCTGCCCGAAGGAAGGCGGCAAATGTCCGAAGGCCAACTAATTTAGTATGAAGAAGATTGCCGTATTCGCCAGCGGTTTCGGCTCCAATTTCCAGGCCATCATCGAGGCCGTCAAACAGCAGACGCTGAACGCCGAAATCGCCCTTCTGGTATCCGACAATCCTTCAAGCAAAGCAGTGGAACGCGCCAATGCCGCCGGCATTGACGCGTTCACTTTTTGTGCGAAGGAGTATGCCGGGAAGGCCGCCTATGAGCAGGCCGTTTTAGCTGAACTTCGGAAACGCCAGGTCGAGTACATCGTGCTGGCCGGCTACATGCGCATCATCGGCCCCACGCTCTTGGAGGCCTACCCGATGCATATCATCAACCTGCATCCCGCCTTGCTGCCCTCCTTCCCGGGTGCGCACGGCATCGCCGACGCATACAACTACGGCGTGAAAGTTTTCGGTATCACCATCCATTTCGTGGACGAGGGGGTTGATACGGGCAAGATTATCAACCAGTTCGCCTTCCACGCCGAACCCTGCGACACGTTGGAGACGGTCGAGACGAAAATCCACCAGCTGGAACACAAGTACTTCCCGATGGTGATTAATGATGTGTTAGTGAATGGTGATTAGTGATTTGTGATTTGGTGGGAAAGAATTAGGAACGGTATGGCTTTCCTTGGTCTGTTTCCGCACCTTTCCGCTTTTCTGCAACAATTTCCGCAATATAATCACTTCCCGCAATCCATCAGGAACGCGGCGAGCTGTCGCATCGCGCGGCCGCGGTGGCTGATGCTGTTCTTGGTGGCGGCATCCATCTCCGCGAAGGTTTGGTCGTGGCCGTCGGGGAGGAACACCGGGTCGTAGCCGAAGCCGTCGGTGCCGCGCTGCTCGGGAAGGATGATGCCGTCCACGCGGCCCTCGAAGAAGTATTCCTTGCCGTCCAGGATCAGGGCGACCACGGTCTTGAAACAGGCCCGGCGGTTCTCCATGCCGCGCATCTCCGCGAGGAGCTTGCGGACGTTGTCCTGGTAGGAGCAGCCCTCGCCGGCATAGCGGGCGGAATAGACGCCCGGTTGTCCGTTCAGTGCCTCGACCTCCAGTCCCGTGTCGTCGGCGAAGCAGTCGCGATGGTAGTGCTCCACGACGTACTGGGCTTTCTGCAAAGCGTTGCCTTTCAGCGTGTCGGCGGTCTCGGGGATGTCGGGGCAGCCGAGTTCGGGCAGGTTGAGGATGTGGTAATCCGCGCCGAGGATAGCGCGGACCTCGTCGGTTTTGTGTAGGTTATGGGTGGCGAAAACGATTTCCTTCATGACTATATACTCAAAAAGATGACACGATTGCTCATGTCATCCGTTTGTTTTGATTTGATTTGTTATCTGCCAGTCGGTTACTCGGCGGCGTTGCCGATTTCGATGGCCTGTTTGCCTCTGTAGTATCCGCACTCGGGGCAGATGCGGTGGGGCAGGATGGCGGCGCCGCAGTGGCTGCAGGTCGTCAGGTTCGGCGCGGTGATGAAATCGTTGGCCCTTCTCTTGTCTCTTCTGATGGCAGAATGTCTTCTTTTCGGATGTGGCATATCTTTAAGTTTTTTATTGTTATTTAATCCAGTTTGATATTCTTCAAAGCGTCCCAGCGGGGATCGGTTCCCTGTTCTTTTTCAGTGGCTTCGGCGTTCATCTCCTCGAGGCGGCGCATCACTTCGGGGTCGCAGGTCGGGTTGCCGTCGGCGTCGTCCTCATGGACGATGCGGATGGGCAGCGCCAGCACGATGCTCTCATAGACGAAGTGGAAGAGGTCGATTTCGTAGGTGTTCTCGTCCATCATCCAGATCTCGTCCTCCTGCTCCTCCTCCGAGCGGTAGTTTTCCGACACGAGCTTCACGAGGAGCCGTTCGTCGAAGTCCATCGGCAGGGTGACGGGCTCCAAGCAACGGTCGCATTCGGCCGTGATATCGCCCTCGAAGTGGCATTGGAAATCGACCATTTTCTCAGATTTCTCCATTTCAATCCGCAAATTCAAATGGCCGTCCAGCAGCTTGTCTATACCTGCCAAGTCAAAGAACTCTTTATCACAATCTATTGAGAAACAATGCTTTCCGAGCTCAATTCCCGAGATTCTAATCTTAAATTGGCGGTGCAATTCTCTCTCTTCCATCGTGGTAAATTTTGGGGTGCAAATATACTCTTTTTTCCATACTCCCCGTATGTCATTTTTTTTTATTTTTGCCGCCTTAATGTTGAATAGTGATTAGAGACTTTTTGAAGCGCTTTTTTGACCCGCAGTTCATCCGTTTTGTGCTGGTCGCCATCCTGAACACCGCGTTCGGGTGGTGCGTCTATGCCGCGCTCCTCTGGTTCATCAACCTCTTCCACATTCCCAACCCCTACATCCTCGCCTCGCTCATCGGCTACGTCATCGGCATCTTGTTTAACTTCACGACTTACAGCAAGTTGGTGTTCGGCAACAAGAAGAAAAGCCTGTTGTTCAAGTTCGTCATGGTGTATGTAGTGTGTTGGATCTGCAACAGCTTCGGCATCGGGCTGTTGGAGCGGCTGCACATCAACAACTACCTGGCCGGTGCCATCACCGCGATCCCGGTCGGTTTCCTGGGCTACGTGCTCAACAGCATATTCGTTTTCAAGAAGCAACCCAAATTCTTGAATCTCAAAAAGAAACAGAATCCGGAAGATTCCAAGCAAGAGGGTTCCGAGCAGTAGTATGGAATATCTTGGTCGATTACTTAAGTATCTGAAGAACTACAAGTTGCAGATTGTACTCATCCTTTTGGTGCAGCTGCTCTACGCCTTTTTCTCCATCTTCACGCTCACCCTCCTGGTGCCGTTCCTGCAGGTGCTTTTCCACCAGGTGGAGACCGTCGTCGCGCGCCCTGCGTTCTCCTTTTCGCCGCAGTATCTCATCGACACGTTCTACTATCTGATGGGCACGGTCATCGAGCGCCACGGGCAGGCCTCCGCGCTGCTCTTCATCGCCGGCACCATGGTCCTGCTCTCCCTCCTGTCGAACCTTTCCCGCTATGCGGGCATGTACTGGCTCTCGCACATCCGCTCCGGCATCCTCTCCAATCTTCGCGACGACTTCTACCGCAAGCTCATCCGCCTGCCGCTCGCCTTCTACACTGAGCAGCGGGCCGGCGATATGGTGAGCCGCATGGGCGCCGACGTGTTGGAGGTGGAGTGGACAATCATCTCCTCGTTGTTGACGCTTTGCCGCGACCCCTTCCTGATGGTGGCTTACCTCGTGACGCTGTTCGCCATCAGCGCGAAGCTCACGCTCGTCACGCTCCTCATCCTGCCGTTGATGGCGCTCATCCTCTCCGTCATCGGGAAGAACATCCGCAACTACTCGCTGAAGTCGCAGGGGTTGCTCGGCCGGATGACGGCCTACTTCGAGGAGGCGGTCGATGGGCTGCGCGTCATCAAGGGTTACAACGCGCAAGAGTACGTCTCGGAGCAGTTTCGGAAAGAGAATTTCCAGTTCTATCGCTTGAATAAGAAGATATTCAGAATCAAGGAGTTGGGATCTCCATTGATCGAGTTTCTCTGCATTTTCGCGGCATTGGCTGTCTCCCTCATCGGGTTGTTGGCCTTCCCGGAGAGTTTCGCGGCCAACGGCTCGCTCTTCCTGCTCTACTTCGTGGTCTTCGCCCGCATGATACCCCCGGCGAAGTCGCTGGCCACCACCTACTACCAGATACGCAAGGGGTTGAGCGCGGCGTCCCGGATCTATGAGGTCATCGATGCCGACGAGCAGATCAAGGAGGTGGAGAATCCTGTGCATATCACGGATTTTCAGGATAGTATCACGTTCCAGGATGTCAGTTTCTCCTATAACGCGCAGGTGTCGGATGCGGAGGCTTGCGAGGTCCTGCGGCACGTCAGCTTCACCCTTCGCAAGGGGGAGACCATGGCGATTGTGGGACCCTCGGGCAGCGGGAAATCGACGTTGGTGGATTTGATGTCGCGGTTCTACGACATCCGTTTCGGGAAGATTCTCATCGACGGGATTCCCCACAACCAGTATGCTTTGGCCGATTTGCGCGGGCTTTTCGGCATGGTCAGCCAGGACGTGATGCTTTTCGACGACACCGTCTATCACAACATCGCCTTCGGGGTGGAGTCCGCCACGGAGGAGCAGGTGGTGGCTGCCGCGAAGATGGCGCAGGCCCACGGGTTCATCATGGAGCTGGAGGAGGGCTACCAGACCATGGTCGGGAACCGCGGCACCCGGCTTTCCGGCGGACAGCGGCAGCGTGTGAGCATCGCCCGCGCCATCCTCCGGAACCCGCAGGTGCTCATCCTCGACGAGGCCACCTCCGCTCTCGACAACGAGTCCGAGCTCCTCTTCCAGGAGGCGCTGATGCCCTACATACGGCAGCATACGGGTGTCATTATCGCCCACAGACTCAGTACGATACGTTTTGCCGACAAGATTCTCTTCCTCAAAGAGGGCAGGGTGGAGGAGACGGGCACCCACGACGAATTGATGGCGAAAAAAGGGGAATATTACCGTTTTTACACCGCTCAGCAGCTCGCGGAATAACACACAATCCGCTGTTAAAAAAGATTTTCCGATTTCGGGAATTCCGCTTGGAATAACCCTATATTTGCAGTTTATATAATATTATAGTAACTATGTATAAGATTGCAGTGATAGCAGGCGGGGATTCCGGCGAATATGAGGTTTCCCTGAGGTCGGGCGACAACATTTTCCAGCAGCTGGACAAGTCGCTTTTTGAACCGTATCTCATCCATTTTAAAGGCAGCGACTGGCACTACACGGCCGCTGACGGGCGGGTGTTCCAGATTGACAAGAACGATTTTTCGCTGACGATAGACGGGCGCAAGATCACCTTCGACCTCGCCTTCATCGCCATCCACGGCACGCCCGGTGAAAACGGCAAGCTGCAGAGCTACTTCGAGATGATCGGGCAGCGCTATGCCGGTTGCGGAATGTTCCCTTCCGCGTTGACATTCAACAAGTTCTACTGCAATCTGGCGGTCGCGCAGTTGGGCGTCCCCATCGCGCCGTCGCTGCATTACTACGCCGGCGACCCGATGGATGTGGAGCGCATCGAGGAGGTCTGCGGCTACCCCTGCTTCGTGAAGTCCTGCAACTCCGGTTCCAGCGTGGGCGTGACGAAGGTGCACGGTCGCGAGGAGTTGGAAGCGGCGTTCGCGGAGGCGCTGAAGTACGACAACCAGCTCATCGTGGAGAGGATGATCCACGGTCGGGAGCTGGCCTGCGGGGTGACTTCCGCGTATGGCGGCGTGAAGATGATCGGCATCACCGAGATTGTCGCCCACAACGAGTTCTACGACTACGATGCCAAATACACGGACGTGGGCCACAGCCTGATCACCCCCGCCGACATCGCCCCCGACATGCAGGTGCTCGTGTGCCAGTATGCAGAGACGGTCTTCCGCCAGCTCGACTGCAAAGGCATCGTGCGCGTCGATTTCATCCTCGATGAGAAAGCCGGCATCCCTTACTTCTTGGAGGTCAACACGATACCGGGACAAACGGCCATGAGCATCATCCCGGCGCAGCTGAAGAGCCAAGGCTTGGATGTTAAACAATTCTACACCAAGCTGGTCGAAGAAGGGCTGAACAGTTAGCAGTTAGTAGTTAGTAGTTAGCAGTTATGTTCGGTAACGCCAAATATATTAGAAATAGTTCCTTGAACAGCCTCGGAGAGGCAAAACGCGCGAAGCGCAGATAACCCCACACAAGGCGAAGCCGCAGTGTGGGGGACACGTAAGGCGAAGCCGCAGTGTGGGGCCGTAGTGTGGGGAACGAAACGAAAAGCAATATGATGAACAAACAGATACGAACAACAATATGCCTTATGGCCGTCATGGTCACTGCGACAGCGGGGTATGCCCAGTACAACGAGCAGGACATTCGCGATTATATCGTGCAGTATGCCGATGTGGCGGTGAAGAAGATGTACGAGTACAAGATTCCGGCCAGCATCACGGTGGCGCAGGGCATCTTCGAGAGTGCCTGCGGGAAGAGCCGTCTGGCCACGGAGGGCAACAACCATTTTGGCATCAAGTGCCACACCGAATGGACGGGCGACACCATCCTCATCGACGATGACGAGCTACAGGAGTGTTTCCGCAAGTACGCCTCCGTGGAGGAATCCTACAACGACCACTCCCTCTTCCTGACCACCCGGAAACGGTATGCCAACCTCTTTGAGTTGGACATCATGGACTATGCCTCCTGGGCGCGGACACTGAAGCAGGACGGCTATGCCACCAACCCGCAGTATGCCGACCGCCTCATCAGCCTGATTGAGCGGTTCAATATTGCCTCTTTGGACACGCTTTATCAGCAACGCTATGGCGGATGGCCGGCAACGGTTACGGAAACGAAACCCGTTGCGCAGGAAACGAAGCCCAATACAGGTTCCACCTCCGCTCCCAAACCCTCCAAGCCCGGCAAGAAGGTGTTTACCGCCATCGGCAGCGAGTATCCCTCCGACCAGAGCCCGTTCACCTACCGGAAGGTGTTCAAGAACAACAACACCTACTTCGTGATAGCGGAGAAGGGCGATACTTACGAGAAAATCGCGCAGGACATTTTGGTGATGTCCGACAACTTGCGCAAGTTCAACGATGCGGGGCCGGGTGACGAGCCTGTGGAGAACGAGATTGTCTATGTGGAGGCCAAATCGCGCGGCAACGCCATGCGCGTGCACACGGTGCAGGCGGGCGAGACGCTGCGTTACATTTCGCAACGCTACGGGGTTCAGCTTCGATATATTCTGAAATACAATATGTTGGAGGATAACGCCGTTATTCATCCCGGAGATCAAATATTATTAAGACGATAAATTATCAGAACGATGAAAAAGATATTCACCTTGACAATGGCATTATGCCTGGCGGTTGTCGGATTCGCGCAATATACGATGGAGGACCGCATCTACGACTATATCGATGATTACAAGAATCTTGCGATGCAGGAGATGGAGCTTTACGGGGTGCCGGCGAGCATCACGTTGGCGCAGGCCATCTACGCGTCGCAGGCCGGCTCCAACGACCTGGTGCGCGAGTGCCACAACCACTTCGCCATCATGTGCCACACGCAGGAGTGGACGGGTGATACCTACTACCGTCCCGCCGACAAGAACCACGAGTTTTGCTACCGGAAGTATGCCACGGATGCGGAATCCTATCGCGACCACTCGCTCTTCCTCTCCACCCGTAGCCGCTACGTGAAGCTGTTCTATTATCCCATAACGGACTATAAATCATGGGCTAACGGTCTGTTGGAAGCCGGGTTCTCCGGCAATCCGAAGTATGCCGACACGTTGGTCTCCATCATCGAGAAGTACTACCTGATGCACTACGACCGCAAGGTGGCGCAGAAGTTGGGCGACACGTTGGCTCTCAAGGCGGTGCAGAAGCCGCAACCCGCCGCCCCTGCCACCGCCACGGTGACAACCCCGGTGGCCAAGAGTGAGCCCGTCGCGCAGGTAGCGCAGCCCAAGGCGGAACCGAGCCAGCCCAAGGCGGAACCGAGTCAACCGAAGACGGAGCCGAGCCAACCGAAGGCAGAGCCGACTCAGCCCAAGCAGTCGGAACCCGCCAAGCCCGCGGTGAAGTCCGACACCATGAAGGTGAACGGTATCGAGGTGATTGTGGAGAAACCCGCGAAGAAGCCCGAGGCTCAGCCCAAGCAGCCGGTGCAAGAACCGGTGCGGCAGCCCGAGCCGGAGACCCCGGCATCAACCTCGACCCCGATGCCCGAAAAGGTCAACGGTCTCAACGTGTTTGTGTTGGATCCTTACACCGTTCCTTATAAGTCGGCCTACTATCCCTATACGAGCCGACCCGTCTATGAGAACAACAAGACCAAGTTCATCTTGGCGCGTGCCGGCGACACCTACCAGAAGTTAGCCGCGTCGTTGCAGCTGACCGAAAAGAACCTGCGACTCTACAACGATGTCTATGACGGTTCGGAACCCATTGAGGATGAAGTGATTTACCTTGAGCAGAAGAGCACGAAATCCACTGTCAAGTACCATACGCTGCAGGAGGGTGACACCTACCGCTACATCGCGCAGCGTTACGGCATCCAGCTGAAGATTCTCATCAAGCGGAACAGCGGGAACATCAACAGCTACGGCGTCGGGGATCAGATTTGTATCGGTTGCAACTAATTCGGGATGCCCAAGTCGTTCTATCATTTCAATCCCAAAACGCTGACCTACGAGAAGGTCAAGCTCAGCTTCAAGCACCTGTTCAAGCGCATTGTGTGGGTGTTTGCGAGCGGTGTGGCCTTCGCGCTCGTCTTTGTGTGGATTGCCTTCTACTTCATTGATTCGCCGAAGGTCAAGATTCTCGAAAGGGAGAACAACGAGCTCCGGGACGAGGTCGATTACCTCAGTGCGCGCATCGACGTGATGTCGCAGGCGTTGGCCGACATCGAGGACCGCGACGACAACATCTACCGCAACGTTTTCGAGACCGATCCGGTGCCTGCGAGCGAGCGCTATCCGCTGCTGATCGAGGACACGCGCTACGACAGTCTCTCCCGTTCCGAGGCTTACACGATACTGAAGGCCGCCAACAAGAAGGCCGACCAGTTGGTGGTCCGGCTGGCGGCGCAGACCCGTTCGTTGGACACGCTCGAAAAGATAGCCAGTTCCAAGGCGGAGATGCTCGCCGCCATCCCGGCCATCCGTCCGTTGAAGAACATGTACACCATCACCTCGGGTTTCGGGCGGCGTTACCATCCGATTCTCAAGACGCTACGCAATCATACGGGTATCGACATTGCCGCTCCCAAGGGCACGCCCATCTACGCCACCGCCGACGGCACCGTCTCGCGCGAGAAGCCCGGCTCCGGCTACGGGATTTGTGTGGTCATCAACCACGGCTATTCCTACCAGACGCTTTACGCGCACATGTCGAAGGCCGCGGTCAAGCCCGGACAAAAGGTGAAGCGCGGACAACTCATTGGGTATGTAGGGTCTACAGGTATGTCTTCGGGCTCGCACCTGCACTATGAGGTCATCAAGAACGGCCAGCCCGTGAACCCGATTTACTACTTCTACATCGACATCACCCCCGAGGAGTACAACTCGCTGTTGGAATCCTCCAAGAAAATCAACCAGGCGTTGTCATAAAAAAAGTTGTATTTTTGCAACCGAAACAGCCGTTTCGGAAATGGCTGTGAAGCCCGACCAGCTACTAACTGCTAATCGAGCACGCTTCCTCCTGTAGCACGGGTCCCGCAACTTCGCTTTCCTGTGGGATGTTGACCAGATAGTACCCGCCGGTCTTCTTGGAACCGACGTATTCGATACGGCCCTCTTTCTTTAGGTCGGCGAGGATGCGGTTGACGGTGGAGAGGGAAATGCTCCTGTTTTTCTTGATTTCGGCAGCCGAGCAACCTGGATGTTCGGAGATGAAATTCAATATAAGCTTCTCTGATTTCTCCCTCGATTGGTGGCGGGGTGTGAGACGGGGTTTGTCCCGTTTTTCCGATGCGACCTCATTAGGGTCAAGGCCGGTTTTTGTAAACAACTCGCCCATTGCTTTGTCCTTGTATAACGGGGAATAGGTCAGGAGTACACTCTTTGGAGAAACTTTCACCACCACGCCGGAGGAGTCATAACGCAGGACATTGTTGCACATGGCAATGATTTTTGTTGACAGTTGGACATAGCTGTCGTCATCCAAGAGGATCATCAATTTCTTCAGGGATCCGTATCGGAACACGCGTCCGCCGTTTGTCAGGTAGAGGTATGTGTAATTTCCATTTTGTAGGGCGTATGCCACGCGAAGGATGCTGACATGAATGTCTGACTTCTGTTTGTCATCTGTTTTAGCTTCCAGTTGATGTAGGCTCTTCACAAGTGTCATTTCCTTGTTCTGATTAATGGTGGCATAATAGGTCAGAGCTGAAGCGGAGAACGAGAAAAAGAATAATACTATATCCCGTAGAAGCACGTAGAGGCTGTCCGTCAGAAGATATCTGCGAACCTCATTGTCGGCAACGATAATCTGCAAAACAGAAATCAAATCCTTTGACACCATAGCCATTTCTATAAGGCAGGCCGCAATAGCCGAGGCCATCCCAGTCAGCAGGTATAATAGGAACCTATTGGTCTTGAAGAACACGGGGAAGAGTACGAATGCGTTAAAATACATCATACCGATGGCGATGACACCTGAGAGGTACTCTTTGTAGATATGCCCGGCAGCCACTGTGCGGAGTTTGCAGAAAGACCCGAAGAGGATAATCATTGCCACACAGAAGGCTACATGCAATGCAATTTTGAGGGTTGTTTTTGAATTAACGCTCATATTCATTTTTTTCGGCAAAGGTATGCTTTTTTTAGAATTGGTATGGAATTTATTTTATCATGATATATTCAAAACAGACTGTTTCGTCATATTTATTTATTCTATCACAAAAATTTTTTGATAATATGATTTTGCATACAGCATGCCTTAAATATAATTGACATTTAGTAACATACAAAATTAATTTTGGGTATTTCATAGAAAATTAAATTGTCATAATTTCCATAAAGAGGATAAAAACGTCATATTTTTCTGTAGATGAGTATGGCAAAAAGAGAAATAAGCTAAAAAATTTATACTTTTGCCAAACACAAAATCCCGTATGTATGAAACAGAAAAAAAACATCCGTTATGCAAAGCTGTTGCAGGTTTGGTTTTTGCATCCTTAGCGGCATTCGGTGCCCATTCCTGCTCAAAGGCTGAACCACCGCAGTTGATCTCCGGAGACTTTCTAATCAGCAATTCAGACGCCAGTAAAGAATCCGAAGGCCCATATCTGCTTTCCACTGATTTGGGGCATGATGGCAGGACTTGTCCTGGATGTGCCCTCGAAAATGGAAAGTGGGAACACAAGGAATGTATGGGTTACGGCCATTATTGCCGTGCGGTAGCCCAGGTGTCCATCAACGTATCCGGCACGGACATCACGGCCACCACCACGGACACGTTCGGTTTGACCACGGAGGACTTCTTCGTGATGCCGGACCGTTCGTTGAACTACACGGACGAGAACAACAACCGCATCTTCCTGAACATTCCGGCGCAGCAAGTCTATCGGGACAGCGTCACGCAGCAGTTCACGTTCACGGGGTTGTTCTTCAGCAACACGGCGGCGTACGCGAACAATTAGGAATTAGTGGTTAGTAATTAGTAGTTAGTAGTTTTGGGAACGCCGAACCGAAAGTCCCACGTCACAAGTCACCCATCACCAATCGCAAATCACAAATCGCAAATCACAAATCGCAAATCACAAGTCACAAGTCACAAGTCACAAATCCCATGCACAACGGCATAACATACAGGAAGTTCGGATGACGGCGGGTGCCGTCGCGGCATGTCCCGTGCCGCAGACGGCGCCCCGAATCCGGACGTAAACGGGAAATGCGTAATTTCGCCGCGTTGTTTGCTTATCTTGATGTCTAATGGACTTCGCACCAAGGTCGGCGGCAGCGTGAAAAGTGAAAAATAGAAGTCCCTTGAAAATTTATGAAAAAGTTTGCTTTATTAGTTCTTGTTTTCGCTGAAATATCTTTGTTGACATCATTGATATTCGCGGGTTGTAACAGACCCGAACCAGATGATTTTGGCTATATTACGATTAAGGGGAAAGTCAACACATTTCTTGACCCTTGTCATGGGTGTTGTTTAGTGATTGATGTGAAAAACGCAAAAAAATTAGGTGTGCAGAATGGAACATATCATTGTCCTGCATGTCAATATTTCTCTGTCACATACGACAACAGTATAGCCATACCCCATTTTTATGATGTGGAGACAGGGGAGTTGGCCTTCACTGGCGAAGGATCCGAATGGTTGCAATCTTTGCGTGAAGGATGCCGGATAACAATGGTATGTCGGCCTGCAACCCAAGAGGATAATTATCGTTTTATGTCCGCCACTGCTTGCACAAGCAACCACATTCCTGCTTCTTTGCCGAAATATGTCGTAGAAAGTATTATAAAAGTTAACTAACATCCTGTAGAAATATGAAAAAGCAATTATCCTCATTTCAAAATTTGCGGGTCACTTCCTAAGGGGTATCAAGATTCTGGTATTCAGATGGTTTTGGTTTCGATGAAAGCGAATCATGGATGCTTTCATACACAAGAGGCTCGTCTCCCCACAGGAGCTGACCCTTATGGGGATTGGTATTTTTACAAATTGACATCGGTAAATGAAATCCAATAGTTATGAAAAAGTACATTTCGCGCGTCGGTGATGGCCAAGGGGGTGCTGTGTTTCTTCTTCGGGATCTGTTACGAGGACGGTTTGTTGGCGGGCGACAACGCGGACAACAATGACAACAATGCGGGCATCCGCGCGAAACGCGTGACGACGGACATTACCGATGACGCCGCCTTGACCGTCTATCCCAATCCGGCACGACCGCCACGATGAACCTGCGGAACGTCCCCGCCGGCGTGTATCTCCTGCGCGTGACGGACGCGGACGGGAAGGAATATCACCGGAAGATTGTGAAAAGGTAAGAACTTTCGGGAATGTAGAGACGCACGGCCGTGCGTCTCTACGGTGCCCCGAATCACAAATCACAAGTCACCAATCACAAAAAAAATGTATTTTCGCCAAATCAAACAATTATCGTCTAAAGCATTCAGAACAATGAAAAAGAGATTTACACAATCGGTTAAGAACGGGGCCGCGTTGGTGTGCGCGGCGCTGCTGCTCGCCGTGTGCGCCGGCGGACTGAAAGCCCAGACCCCCTGGCCCGACTACGACTTCAAGGCCGCCAACGCCGACGGTGACACCCTCTACTACCGCATCACCTCCGCCACGGCCCCCTATTCCGTGGCCGTGACCCGCTGCCACGATTCGGTGTATCACACCCTGCCGGATCCCCAATATGCCTGGCAGCAAGGCCAGCCGGGATACCTCTATCCCGTGTATGACTACGATTCGCTCATCACAATCCCCTCTTCCGTCACCTACGAGGGGCAAACCTACACGGTGAACGCCATCGACAAGGAGGCTTTCTATATGCAGAAAGACATGCAAACCGTGGTGCTTCCTGCTTCGGTGGAAACCATTGATTCCGGTGCCTTTTACCGCTCCTCGCTGCATCATATTGTGATGTCGCCCAATGTGACCCGCATCAATTATTATGCGTTCATGTCCACACCGTTGGAGTCTATCGACCTGCCCTCGGGACTCACCTATATCGGGGAACTGGCATTCGCCTATTCCTCACTCAGTGAAGTCGAGATTCCTGCCGGTGTCGCGGTGTTGTCGAACGAAGCCTTCTCCCGATGCCCGTTGACTAAAATCACTTTCCATGAGGGGCTGCAAGAGATAGGGAGGCTGGCCTTTTCGGCGAACTATATTGATTCGTTAGTTTTTCCCAGCAGTTTGCAAAAGATTGCGTTGGGGAATCCTGATTATTACTGGTCAGATTCCATTTTATGCCGTTATGTGAAATTTCAAAACGGTTCAAATCCGTTGGAGCTTGGAGATTATTGTTTTGCGGGATTTGTCCACTTGGAGACACTCATTCTGTCGGACAATATCACCCATCTTGGAAAATCTTGTTTTGAGGCAACCAATATCCAGTCGGTTGTCATTCCTCTACAGGTGGACACTATTCCCGAGTCATGTTTTGCACATTGCGACTTGTTGTCAAGTGTAACACTGCCGCAACAGTTATCCGTTATTGAAATGCAAGCTTTTACTGGAACATCGTTGTTGACGGAAATATCGTTCCCCGCCTCCTTGACTGCTGTTGGCAGAAGTGCTTTTGAGAAAAATTTGAAAATCATCAACTGTTATGGCGAAGTTCCGCCTATAATAGAGGGCGGTGTGTTCTCCTCCTTCAATCGTCAAGATACCGTTTATGTCCATGTTCCATGTGGGTATGTCACCACTTACCAAACTGCACCAGGTTGGAACAGTTACAGCAATTTCGTATATGATGATTGCCTTGGTATCGAAGACCGAGGACCCGAAACGTTTAAGGTTTGGCCGAACCCGGTGGAGGAAGTGGTCAATGTGCAATGGACAATGGACAATGTACAGCTCGGAATGGGGACTGTCGAGGTGTTCGATGTTTACGGTAAGTTGGTCCGCACGGAGACAGTGACGGACAGCCCGGCCCGTGTCAATGTCTCTGACCTGCGTGCCGGCGTCTATCTCCTGCGCGTGACGGACGCGGACGGGAAGGAATATCACCGGAAAATTGTGAAACGGTAACGGTTCACGGGATGTAGAGACGCAAAATCTTGCGTCTCTACAATGTCCCGTAAAAAAAACTGTATCCTTTTGGGAGTTTTTCATCTTATGTATAGAATATTTCTTACTTTTGCCGCGTTGTTTGCTTATCTTGAAGTCTAACGTATTTCGCATCAAGGTCGGCGGCAGCGCGAAGAAGTAAAAAATAGAAGTCTCCAGTTTTTTTGCGAGTTCAAAAAAATCAATAACATTATGAAAAAGATAATCATTAAAGTGTTTTTAGCAACAATAGTTGTTGCAGCACTATTGTGTGCCTGCACACATGAAACACCTGAACCGGAAGAGTCCCAAAAGCTTACGGATGTTGACGGCAACGTTTACGACACCGTGCGTATCGGAAATCAAATCTGGATGAGCCAGGACCTCAGGGTCAAGCATTTTCCCAACGGAGTTGCCCTGCAGAAGTTCGAAATAAAACTGAATGAGCCCGCCTACTCAGATTACAAGGAGAAGATACTCTATAACGCTCTTGCTGCACAATATGGTGGGATTTCGGAGAATGGGCATGTCCAAGGGATTTGTCCCGACGGATGGCATCTTCCCTCCCGTGATGAATGGCAGCAGCTCGCGGACTATGTCGCCGACCACCCCGCGCTGTGGGACTCCTCGGGATCCGTGTCCAACGCCATGGAGAGCCAACAGTGGCCCCTGTCGGGGGAGACCTCCCAATTCAACAAGACTGGTTTTTCCGCACTTCCCACCGGCTATGTTATCTCGTTCGCACGTCACACGGAATTGCCCAATTACGAGGAACAAATGGAACGACGATGGCTCCACCGCGAAAACGCCTACTACTGGAGTTCCGACCATAACGACTCTTATCCCATCCCCGTCACCCCGGGTGGGGGTTCGCCATGGAGCATACCGCAGTGGGGCTGGTTAGGGTGTGACTCGACGGAGGTACAGTCCTACGTACTGCTCCTGAGTATCAACCAGGAATCGCCGGAAATTTCTTCGCTGCCGGACATCCACTATTGCGCCATCCGCTGCGTGAAGGATTGAGCTGTCGATGATGGTTTGGGATGCGACCAGACCTTCGTGGGTGTGGAAGAGCATTCGCCGTCGGTCACTAGCGTCCACCTAAATCCGGACATAAACGGGAAATATGTAATTTTGCCGCGCCACATCTTCGGATTCTGTTCAACGGACCTTGCAGGATCTGCGGGTGTGGCGGGGGAAAGGGTAAATAATAGAGATCCACAAAATAATTATTTCAAGAAGATGAAACGCTTCATTCTCATTTTAGAAATAATCCTGCTTTCCATACAGGCTTTCCCGCAGGATAAGTTCGGAATCTTGGTTCGCTGCGGCGGACAAGCCGATTTTGGAAGTCTCGCCAATTGCGGCTTCTCTTTTGGTGTAGCTGGGTCAGGCGTCTTACATGTCGGAATCGTTGACATTTCCCTGGGCTTGGGCTATTCCTACAAACTCTGCTCCCAAGAGCGTTCTTTGGTATGGTACCAAGAGGAGACGTTGAATATCCGTCATCGGATGAATTTCCTCAATGTCCCATTTGCCGTTAGTGTCCAGTGCTGGCGACAGGGAAAGTTCCGTTTGAAAATACACAATGAGCTCGAATACAGCAGATTGTTCTGCCATACAGCGTTTCTGAAAGAAAATCGTCAGGCAAAAACCATTGAGAAATGGGGAGATGTTCCACGCGAGGCGGCAAACGGGCTTTTCTATCGGTTAGGATTGACCGCCACTTACGATATCTCGGAACATTGCATTTTAAGCTTGACACCCTTTTTCGGGGTGAAGGCAATTCTCAATCAATACAAACCAACGCCAACGCATCCACCCATCGAACAGCGCAGCTCTCTGCCAGACCACCGTTTTTCGAGTGGTGTGCTTGTTGGGATGGAATACCGTTTTTAATTTTGCGTCTCTGCCACTGTTTACCGAAAATATTCGTACTTTTGCGCTTCCGTTTGAACCCCAAACCTACATCCTAAATGCAGTACGAGTATAACCGTTTGAAGAAGTTTGTTGCAACAGCTGTCATCGCGCTGCTGTTTACTACGTTGCTGGTTTCCTGCAAGACCAAATTCGACCATCCCGACAAGCAGATTTTCCACTATAATGAGTCATCGGGCATCCTGAGCCTCGATCCCGCATTCGCTTCCGGACAGGCGACAATCTGGCCCTGCAACCAGCTCTACAACGGTTTGGTGGATATGGACGACCAGTTGCGGGTGGTGCCGGCCATCGCCAAAAGCTGGACAATCTCGGAGGATGGGAAAACCTACACGTTCATCCTCCGCGACGACGTGCAGTTCCACCAGACGGAGTTCTTCCCTTTCGAGAAACCGCGCTACGTCACGGCGGAGGATTTTGTCTATAGCCTCGGTCGCATTCTCAGTCCGGAAGTGGCCTCGCCCGGCGCGTGGATCTTCCAGAAGGTGAAGCGTGACGAGCAAGGCATCCCGGCCTTCAAAGCCTTGAGCGACACGGTGTTCCAGATCGAACTCTCGGAGCCGTTCCCCCCGTTTCTCGGCATCCTGACGATGAAATACTGCTCGGTGGTACCGCATGAGGTCGTGGAGCGTTACGGCAAGGACTTCCGGAAGCACCCCGTCGGCACCGGCCCGTTCCAAATGCAGCTGTGGGAGGAGGGCGTGAAACTCGTGATGCGCAAGAACCCCAACTATTTCGAGAAAGACTCCGCAGGCAACAGACTCCCCTATATCGATGCGGTCGCGGTGTCGTTCATCGTTGACAAACAGTCTGTCTTCATGGAGTTTATGAAAGGGTCGCTGGATTTCATGTCCGGGGTGGACCCGAGTTACAAGGATGCGCTGCTGACCAAGGACGGCCAGCTGAATCCCGATTATGCGGACAAAATCAAGCTCATCACCGGGCCGTATCTGAACACCGAGTACTTGGGCTTCAACCTGAAGCCGTCGGGTAAGCGCAACCCTTTGATGGACAAACGGATTCGGCAGGCTATCAACTATGGTTTCGACCGGGAGAAGATGATGAAGTACTTACGCAACAATATGGGGTACGCCGGCGATGGCGGTTTCGTGCCGCGCGGGATGCCCTCCTATAACCCCGAGCGCACCGGCGGGTACAGCTATAACCCACAGAAAGCCTTGCAGTTGCTGGCGGATGCAGGCTATCCCAATGGCAAAGGGCTTCCCGAGATTACGCTCACGGTATCGGCACAGTATGCGGACCTCTGCCAATACATCCAGCATGAGTTGGAGCAGATTGGCATCACCCTGAAGCTGGACATCGCGCAGCCCGCCCAGCAACGCGAGATGATGCGCAGCTACCAGCTGCCCTTCTTCCGCGGCTCCTGGATTTGCGACTACCCCGACGCGGAGAACCAGATGTCGCTGTTCTACTCCAAGAACATCCTGCCGGCGGGTTCCAACTACACCCATTACGTCAATAAGAAATTCGACCAACTGTACGAGAAATCACAGCGTTGCACGGATGATTCGTTGCGCACGGAATACTATGTCGAGATGGATGCCCTGTTGGTGGAGGATGCCCCGTTCGTCGTGCTGTATTACGACAAGGTAGCCCGCTTTGTGCAGAAAAACGTAGAAGGTCTCGGTGTGAATCCCGTGAATATGTTGGATTTGCGGCGGGTCAGGCTTCGCTGACGTCTCCGCCTTCGAATTACTATCTTTTGATGAATTTCCTGACAGAAACGTTTTGGTCGTCAAATATCCTCAAGATATAAGTTCCTGATGCCAAACCGCTTACATTCAATGAGGCGGATGTGTCGTCGAGGTCTGTAGATTGCAACAGCTTGCCGAAAACATCAAAAATCTGGACTTTGTTCATCATTGAGCTGTGCTGGATTTTGATTTGGTCCTCAGCTGGATTCGGATAGACCTGCAAAGAGGTTTTCTGATTGTCCGGTACATTTACGGGGACTGGGCGTACATTGATGGTTATGTCTTGGCCGGATGCGAAAGAGTAATCCGCGGGATTTAGCAATTCAAGTTTGAAATAACCGTCGTAACGTCCTTCCCATCCCCAGTTGATATGGTAGTAATTGTCGTCACTATAGCCATCGCAAACAAAAGCGTGACCGCCGGCAGCACCACTGCCGCTATAAAGAACCGGAGCATGTTCATCCAATTCATGGTTGACGAGTTCATGCCATTGGTGGTAGGTGTAATCGTTGCGAAGTATCGTTTTGACATCGGAAGAATACCTGAAATAATTACGCAATGCCTTCGCGACCATGAAGCCTATGGCAGCGCTTCCTTGCGTGCCGTACATCATATTGACAGACACCCCGCAATGGTAGATGAGTGTGGCCACGGCCTCTATCTCTTCAGCGGAGGAAGTCTCGTCCAGCAAGTCCGGCATGTGTGCATAGTCATACGTGGTGTTTCCGAAGTTGGCATATAGGTAGCCGTAATTTCCCATGCCATCCATAGCCCCTTCATAATTGTCGTCGTACCCATATTCCCCCTGCCCGACTGTAGGATGCTCCCAATATCGGATCACTTGGGCCATGGCGGTGGCCACACATCCGGTTACAGCGTGTCCGTTAGGTCCGGCTGTGTCTGCAGGACACATGTCGTTGTAGAGTGTGTCTTGGGACCATTTTGTGGTCAAAAGCGGTCCGACAATCACGCCTGTCAGTGTATCTTTCGGTTGACTGACGAAGGCATTCTGCCATTTCGATGGGGCGTTATGTTCCTCCAAGACTTTGATTTCGCGGGCATATCCGTTAAGGAACGAGCGCATGTTGTCGGGTATTTGCTCGGGGTTGAATCGGCTTTCGTCGGGGTAGCCCAAAACCGGATCCGCCACATCGTTGGCACTAATAATGACAAAGCCGTTGTTCAAATCGAACACGTAAAAGGCGGGTGTTTCATTTCCTTGTTCACCAAGTATGTGGGTATATACCAGTTGAGGATCAGAAGAATTGCGTTGTCGCTGGCAAAAGGCGATGGCCGCCTGTTTGGCGACAGTCGTGTCAACGGGGGCGGCGTAAATGGATTTAATTGACGGAAAAAGCAGCAATGCGGACAGTGAAAGAAGAATGTAGATTTTTTTCATACTGTTTTGTTTTTTTGAATGCAAAACGGGCGGCATCTTGTTTTTTCCATGCCGCCCGTTTTGTATGTCTGTTTACTTACGAACCAAATGGGAGAATTTGGAGGAGTTTTTGAGGCCGATATAGCCACCATTGTTCAGATATTCCGGAGTGCTGTAAACAGCGATAGACAGCTGATCTTCAACTACTAAGTGAGCAATCTTGATAGTGGCTTCGTTTTCGGTTAAAGCATTGATGTAGGCATCGCCTTCTTCTCCTTCCAATTCAAAAGGACCTTCGTATAGATACCGTTCGCCCAAAAACTCTTTCATGTCATTGGTGATATTGGCCATTCCTCCTAATAAGGTGGCCACAACGTTATCGTTCTCATCCAACACGAATACCATCAGCATGGCGTAATCAGAGTAGGCGTACATCAGTGCAGTGTACCCGGATTCAGTTTCTTCCATGTCAGGTTCACCGAATTTTTCCAAGATGGAGGCTTTGCTGTCCCCGAAAGCGACGTCAGGCTCCGTGATGCAGAAGTTCGTCGGGGTCACGATGACGTGCAGTTTCTTCTCGTCTTTCCCGTTTGAGAGCTTGATGTTCGTCTCGCCTACATACTTGGCGGTGACAACGCCATCCACGTTCACTTCCGCATGGAATCTGTCTTCCGAGAGATAGGTGATCGGGCTGCTGGATTCAGCGGCGATTTGGTAGGTTTCGCCAGGGTGAAGGGTAACTTCCGTTTGATCCATGACAATCTCTTTCTTCGTGCAACCTACTAATACGAAGATACTTAAAATCAATAATGCAAAATTTTTTCTCATAATATTATTACGTTTGATTATAGTGCAAACCTTAGATTTCCCGCTGCAAAAATAAACAAAAAAAAGGATACACCAAACGGACTCAAAAAAAACGATGCGAATTGCGCCGGAAAGTGGACCGTTTTGCGGAGGAGACCCGCTGCCGCAAATCCATTCAACTCGCGCTCGTCACCCCGTATGGACTTACCCGGAACAGCTATTCAGGACAGTCCCATTCCGCCATAACTATGGACGCTTTGTTTGAGATAGAAACATAATCAAAGTTTTCACGCGAAACTTTCCACGCACAGTTCCCGCACCCGCTCGATTACATAGGTCTGTTGCTCTTTGTTGAGCCGGAAGCCGAAGCGGATCTTCTTTGTCTTGCCGGAAGCGGTTTTGTAGGTAATGCAGACAGTCGGATCCTGTGTGGGGAGCAGCATGCAGATCAGCGGTTCCTCGT
>Ga0247610_10002413_pt1 | contig 21571 bp, 17 predicted proteins | sample 174DNAGHGhighgp2_FD_193483 | JGI IMG/M metagenome (GOLD analysis project Ga0247610, IMG submission 193483) | Sheep rumen microbial communities from Palmerston North, Manawatu-Wanganui, New Zealand - 1742 DNA GHGhigh gp2 | ecosystem: Host-associated > Mammals > Digestive system > Stomach > Rumen...
TCTAAACATAATTTTTTTAAAGAAGAATTATATTTTAAACTTTCTGCTAATTTATCTATATTTTCTATTTGATTTTTATTTAAATATAATCTTTCTAAAGTAGAATTATATTTTAAACTTTCTGCTAATTTATCTATATTTTCTATTTGATTTTCACATAATTGTAAGTTTTCTAAAGTAGAGTTATGTTTTAAACTTTCACCTAATATATTTATATTTTTTATCCCACTAAAATTTAAATATAATAATTTTAAAGTAGAATTATATTTTAAACTTTCTCCTAATTTATCTATATTTTTTATTTTAAATTTTATATTTTTTCCTGCTAATGCAAAAAATGAAATAGGATAATTTAATATATTTTCAATATATTTTATATTTAAAATGTCTTTTATTTTAAATTTTTTATAATCAATCTTATAAACAATATCTAATGTATTATATAAATTATATAATTTTCCATCACAACTAATATTATTTACATAAATAATATTATCCATTTTAATAAATATACATTAAATAATAAAATTTATAAATCAATAAAATTATAAAATAATAAAATAATAAATTAAAAATCATTTTTTAATAATTTTATTAAATAAATATAATTAAAAAAAATATTATCTTTTAATTCACATATTATATTTCTTCATAATTATATTTCAAATTTAATATTTTTAATATAGAATTATATTTTTAAACCTTTCACTTAATTTATCTATATTTTCTATTTTATTATATTTTAAATTTAATTCTTTTAAAGAAGAATTAAATTTTAAACTTTCACTTAATTTATCTATATTTTCTATTTTATTATGACTTAAAATTAAAACATTTAAAGAAGTATTATATTTTAAACTTTCAGCTAATTTATTTATATTTTTTATTTTATTATTACTTAAATCTAATCTTTCTAAAGAAGAATTAACTTTTAAACTTTCGGCTAATTTATCTATATTTTTTATTTCATTTTCATATAAATATAATTCTTTTAAAGAAGAATTATATTTTAAACATTCACTTAATTTATCTATATTTTTTATTTTATTACCTATTAAATATAATCTTTCTAAAGAAGAATTAACTTTTAAACATTCAGCTAATTCATCAATATTTTTTATATCATTATAACTTAAATCTAATACTTTTAAAGAAGAATTATATTTTAAACTTTCACTTAATTTATCTATATTTTCTATTTTATTATTCATTAAATATAATCTTTCTAAAGAAGAATATTTTAAACTTTCAGCTAAATTATCTATATTTTTTATATTATTTCCATATAAATGTAATTCTTTTAAATAAGAATTAAATTTTAAACTTTTACTTAATAAATCTATATTTTCTATTTTATTTCCGTTTAATTGTAAATTTTCTAAAGTAGAGTTATATTTTAAACTTTCACCTAATATATTTATATTTTTTATCCCATTAAAATCTAAACTTAATAATTTTAAAGTAGAATTATATTTTAAACTTTCATATAAACTTTCATATAATTTATCTATATTTTTTATTTCAGATTTTATATTTCTTCTTTTTAATACAAAAAGTGAAATAGGATAATTTAATATATTTTCAATATATTGTATATTTAGAATATCTTTTATTTTAAATTTTTTATAATCAACACTATAAAAATTTAATATATCATATAAATTATATAATTTTTCTTCACAACTAATATTATTTACATAAACATAAAAATTATTCATTTTAATAATATTAATTAATAATAAATATTAATTTAAATTATAAAAAATAAAAAAATCAATTTTAATAAAAATATAAAAAATAATTAATAATATAAAAATTTAAACATTTAATAATATTATTTTTAAATTTAAAAATATATTTTTATTTAATCTATATATACTTTTTTAAATAAAATAAAATATAATGTAATGTAATTTAAAAAATTTAATTTTAAAATTTTTATATAATTTAATAAAATTAATAATAATTAAATTTAAAACTTTCACTTAATTTATTTATATTTTTTATTTTATTATGTTCTAATTATAAATAAATTAAAGATTAATTATATTTATTCTCTTAATTTTAAAATATTCTCTTAAATTATCTATATTTTTTATTTCATTATCATATAAAGATATTCTTTTTAAAGAAGAATTATATTTTAAACATTCACTTAATTTATCTATATTTTCTATTTTATTCCAACCTAAATATAATTTTTTTAAAGAAGTATTATATTTTAAACTTTCACCTAATATATCTATATTTTTTATATCATTATCATTTAAATTTAATTCTTCTAAAGAAGAATTAAATTTTAAATATTTACTTAATTTATCTATATTTTTTTGATTTTCAAAATTTAATTTTAATTTATTAATTTTATTATTTTTTAAATCATTATATATAGTGTTATTAATCATTTTAAATAAATAATATTAATTTATAATTAATAATATTATTTTAATAAAAAATCATTTTTTAATTAACGTTATATTAAATATAAATATATAAAGAAGAATTAGATTTTAAACATTCATTTAATTTATTTATATTTTTTATTTTATTATTATCTAAATATAATTCTTTTAAAGAAGTATTATATTTTAAATTTTCAGCTAATTTATCTATATTTTTTATATTTTTAGAATTTAAATTTATTTTACTAATATTATTATTTTTTAATTTATAATATATTTTTTCATAAAAAATTAATAATATTATTTAAATATATTTATTATTTCTTTAAAAATAAAAAAATCATTTTTAATTAATAATTTAATAATTAATATTTTTAAATATATCTTATAATTTTAGATAATTATTATATTTTATTATAATTTTAAACGAATATCATATATATAATCATCATAATTTAATTTATTTCTTTTTAAAAATAAAATTATTAAAGAAGAATTAAATTTTAAACTTTCACTTAATTTATCTATATTTTCTATTTTATTATTACCTAAATATAATTCTTCTAAAGAAGAATTAAATTTTAAACTTTCACTTAATAAATCTATATTTTCTATTTCATTATCATTTAAACATAAAATTTTTAAAGAAGAATTAAATTTTAAATTTTCACTTAATAAATTTATGTTTTTTATATTATTTTTAGTTAAATCTAAATTTTCTAAACAAGAATTAAATTTTAAACTTTCACTTAATAAATCTATATTTTCTATATTATTTCCAAAAAATGTTAATTTTTCTAAAGAAGAATTAAATTTTAGACTTTCACCTAATATATCTATATTTTCTATTTTATTATTTCCTAAATATAATTCTTCTAAAGAAGAATTAAATTTTAAACTTTCACTTAATTTATCTATATTTTTTATTTTATTTCCATATAAATCTAAAATTTTTAAAGAAGAATTAAATATTAAACTTTCACTTAATTTATCTATATTTTCTATTTTATTATAATCTAAATATAATATTTTTAAAGAAGAATTATATTTTAAACTTTCACTTAATTTATCTATTTTTTCTATTTTATTACCATTTAAATTAAATACTTCTAAAGAAGAATTAAATTTTAAACTTTCACTTAATTTATCTATATTTTTTATATTATTATAACTTAAATCTAAAATTTTTAAAGAAGAATTAAATTTTAAACTTTCATTTAATATATCTATATTTTTTATTTGAATATTAATTAAATATAATCTTTCTAAAGAAGAATTAAATTTTAAACTTTCACTTAATTTATCTATATTTTTTATATTATTATAACTTAAATCTAATTCTTTTAAAGTAGAATTAAATTTTAAACTTTCTGCTAATTTATCTATATTTTTTATACCATTATGTTTTAAATATAAAATTTTTAAAGAAGTATTAAAATATAAATATTTACTTAATTTATCTATATTTTTTATATTTCTTTTATTTAATAATTTAGTTATTTTATTATTTTTTAATTTATCATATATTTCTTCCATTTTAAAATAATTTAAATAATAAAATTTAAAATAATAAATAAAAAAAATCATTTTTTTAAATAATAAATAAAAATAGATGAGAATTATATAATTAAAATTAAAATATGAATAAAGAAATAATAAAAAAATTTGAAGAGTTAATATATCAGTTATATTTAGAAGAAGATGATAATAATATATATAGAATTAAAGCATTAGAAAATTCTTTAAAAATAATAAAAAAATATAATAAAGATTTAAATAATAAAGATAATTTAGAAGAATTTAAAAAAATAAAAGGAATAGGAGAAGGAACAATAAGAAGAATAAAAGAAATAAATAAAACAAAAAATTTAAAAGAGATATATTTAACAAAAACAAATATAAAATATTTTAATGATTTACAAAAAATATATGGAATTGGAAATAAAACAGCATCTAAATTAATAAAAGATAAAATTTATACAATTAATGATTTAAAAAAAGCAATTAAACAAAATAAATTTAAATCTAATCATATTATTGATTTAGGAATTAAATATTATAAATTATTTAAAGAAAATATCCCAAGAAAAGAAATGGATAAACATAATAAATTTATTAATAAAGTTATTGATTTTATTAAAAATAATTATGATGAAAATGTAAAATATTTAATGTGTGGTTCTTATAGAAGAGAAAAAGATTATTCAAATGATATAGATATAGTAATAACATATAAAAATAAAGATACACCAGATAAAATAATAGATACATTAAAAAAAACAAAATATATTATTGATGAAATTAATTATAATCATAAAAATAAATTTATGGGTTTTGTTGAAGGTTATAATAATACAATTAGAAGATTAGATATTCAATTCGTAAAATCTTCATCTTATTATACAGCAATATTATATTTTACAGGTTCTAAAGAATTTAATATAAAATTACGAAATTATTGTATTAAAAAAGGTTTTAAATTAAATGAATATGGTTTATATAAAAATAATAAAAAAATTAAAATTAATAATGAAGAAGATATTTTTAAAGAATTAAATTTAAAATATATTCCTCCTAATAAAAGAAATTAATTTTTTATATTTAATATAAAATATAAAATATATTTATTATTTAAAATCAATTAAATTATATGTATTAATATTATTTTTTAAATTAATTATAATATGTTTTGGAATATTTTTTAAATTTATATTTTCACTTTCTATTATATTTATCTCTTTTAATTTATTTAAATTATTCGGTATATTTTTTATTAATTTATTATAATTTATCTCTATTTTTTCTAAATTTATTAATGTATTTGGAATATATTTTATTTTATTATTTCTTATTATTATTTCTTTCAAATTAATTAAATTCTCAGGTATATATTTTATATAATAATTTGATATTATTAATGATTTTAAATTTATTAATGTATTAGGTAAAGAACTTATATTAGAATGATAATAAATTTCTAAATTCTCTAAATTTATAAAATTATTATTGATTTTTTCTATTTTCCTACAATTAACTATTTCTAATGATTTTATATTTATATATGTTTTTGGTATTTGTTTTAATGTAAAACAATTTAATTTTAATATCTCTAAATTTATTAATGTTTTAGGTATTCTTTTTATTTTATCTATCGTTATATCTGATATTATTTCTAAATATCTTAAATTTATTATTGTTTTTGGTATTTTTTTCATATTCTTACAATTTAATATTTTTAAATATTCTAAATTTATTAAATTTTCTGGTATTTCTTCTATTGATAAACAACAATATAAACTTAAATATTTTAAATTTATATATTTATCTAATTTATCTTTTAATATATATTCATTTTGATAATTAATTTCTAATGCTATTATATTATAATTATCATAATCTTTTTCTCTTATAATTCTCTCTTTTTCTATTATATATTTTTTTAATTCTATTTTATATTTTTCCATTTTTTTTATAAATAAATTTTAAATATATTTTTTTAATATATTTTTTAATATATTTTTTCATTTTTTTATTTTTTATTTATTTAAAAAAATTAATAAAAAAAATTAATAAAAAAAATTAATTAATAAGAATATTTTTATATTCAAAAGGAATATAATTAATATTGATACATTTATTTATTTTTAATTTTTTAAGATTAATAAATGTATTAGGAATTTCTTTTATTTTAATACAATTATTTAAAGTTAAAGAATGTAAATTAATTAAATTCTCAGGTAAGTATTTATAATCATAACAAGATTTCATTTTTAAATTTTTAAGATTAATTAAATTATTAGGTAAAATTTTAATATTACTACAATGTAAATTTAAATTTAATAAATTATTAGAAGAAAAAGATATATTTTTTGTTAATGTACAATCACATATTTTTAATTTTTTTAAATTAATAAATTTATTAATTATTTTATTAATATCTTTCCTAAAATTTGAATAATTAAATTCTTTTAAATTAATTAAAGTATTTGGAAAAGTTATATTTTTACAATCATTAATAACTAATTTTTTTAAATTAATAAAAGAATTAGGAATTATTAAATTATCACTTCTTACAATTTTTAATGTTTTTAAATTAATTAATGAATTTGGAATATTAATATTATTATTATATTTTATAATTAATGTTTGTAAATTTATTAAATAATTTGGAATAATTATTTTATATTCTTTTAAAGTATTATATCTATTATATAATAAATTATCGAAATTATTTATTAGTAATGTTTTTAAATTAATTAATGTATTAGGAATAATTATATTATTACAATCTTTTAAAATTAATGTTTTTAAATTAATTAATGAATTAGGAATTATTATATTTTTACATTCATTTAAAATTAATATTTTTAATTTATTATATTTATATAAATTATCAATTAAATCATTATTTTCAATTAAATTATTATTAATATATATTTTTTTAATTTTATTATATTCTATCATTTTTATTTTTAAATTAAAAAATAAAAATTAAATAAAAATAAATAATAAATAATTAATACTATTATTTAATCAATAAATAAAATTTATAATCATTTTTTTTAATATTAAATTTAAATATTTTTATTTATAAAAATAAAAATAAAAATAAAAATAAAAATAAAAAAATAAAAAATAAAATTATTTTTTAGATTTAAGATTTTTTTTTAAAGATGATTTAGGATTTTTTTTAGAAGAAGATTTTTTTTTAGATTTAAAATAATCATCATCAATAATTTCATCATCATCGTCATCATTATTATTATCAATAATATTATTTTTATTATTAATTTTAATTTTTTTATTTTTATTATTATCACTATTATCTTTATCATCTTCTTTATCTTCTTTATCTTTATTATCTTTATCTTTATTATCTTTATCTTTATTATCTTTATTTTTATTATCTTTATCATTTTTATCTTTTATATTTTTATCATTATTAATAATAATATCATCTAAATCATTATTAAAAATATTATCGAATGATAATAATTTAACACCTTCAGCAGCACAATTAGCATTTCGAATAGCTTTAATAAATATTTCTTTAGATTTATAAGGGTCGAAAAGATCTAAGAATTGTTGACAGGGTTTTTGAATTTGGTTAGTTATATAAGCTTTATAATCGATTTTAAGGTTATGTTCAATAATATAATCGGGTGTTTCAATCATATCACCTTGAAGTTTAACTTTACTTTTTTCTTTAACGATAAAAACAAAAGGTATTCTATCATTAGAGGATGGTGCATTTCCCGGGTCTCGTTGTTTAATTCTTTCAGCTAAAACAGCGTGAGCATTAGAACTTAAATTTTTATAATCATCTCTTAAAGTTTTAGTGATAACAAATAAAGATATTTTAAATTTATTATTAATAATATCATTTAAAGCGTTTTCAACGAATTCTAAAGCTAATTTTTTACCTTTTTCTTGGTCAATAGTATTAAGTAATTTATCAACTAAACCGCCTATAACATATTTTACGATTTGGGCATTATCTCTTCTTTTTAAGACGATACCCATATTTTTTTGATAAAATTTATTAGGGTCTTCTTCATAAAGATTTCCAACATATCTTTTTTTAGATAAAATAATAAAAGGTGATAAAATTTTTTCATATTCTAAATCTTCTGGAGGTGGTAATAATTTATCAACTATTATTTGTCCTAATAATCCTAATTTTATACTTATATCTCTTAATTCAAATCCATAAACAATTGAATTATCTATTTTTCTTCTTAAATTAGGTGCAACGAAAATACTATCTGTATCACCATAAGCAACTTTAAAATCATAATTATAATCTTTTAATAATAAACATTCTTTATAAGTTTTATCGAATAATTCGTTTAAAGTTTTAGTATCACCTTTTTCTAATCTTTTATCGGCTAAAGGAAATTTAGGCTCATCTTTTTCTCTATAATGTCCTTCAAAAATACTTAATAAATAATTTTTCATATGTTCTTTACTAATTAAAGCATTTTGAATAACTTTAGGATAAATTTGGGTTGCGAATGTTTTCGCAGTCAATAACATTTTTCTACCAACGGCAGTCGTACAAGCCGCTAAATCCATCCAAGCAATAGGACCAACACCTTCACATCCTAATTGTCCATAGACCGAATTACAAGTAATTTTATAAGCTAATTGTAATCCTTCTAAAACATTCCATTGAAAACTATGAGCTTCAAAATTTTTTTGTTTTTTACGAACATTCGCCCTATTAGTTAAGATATCTAAAAGAACTTCAGGAAGAATTCCAATAGTTTTTTTATCTTTATTACGAGCAAAATAACAACTTTTAACTTCTTTATTATTTTCATTAAAATCTTTAAAATATTCATCTAAAGTAATAATATCTTCATCTTCATCATCAACTTCACTTTTAAATTTACCTTTATTTTTAGCTTTATGTTTTTCTTTTTCGATTTCTTTATTTAAAGGTTTATATTCAATTTTTTCGAAAGTATATTTATCTTTATATTTTTCCATAATTTCTTCTTTAGTCATATTTGGAGTATCAATAACATACATATCGTGAGAAATATTTTTACAAATCATACTTCTCGGATATAGAGCAGCATAATCTAAACAGAAAATTATAGGATAAATTCCGGGTGTTGGTGGAATTACACAGGCACCTTGAAATGTTAATTCATCTTCATCGTCTTTAGTTTTTCTTATCATTGTAGGAATTAAATAATTTCTTTCTTTGCATTTTTTACTTACAACACTAAAAACTTTCGGGCTTTGTCCTCTATTAAATATCCAATTTAAAGGAACATAACAAACATTAGACATTCCAATATTATTTATTAATATATTTAATTTATTACATAAATTATTACATAATTCACAATCTTGAACATTATATAATGATAATTCTTTTATTTTTTCCGGATCACCACTTTTATATTTTTCAAAAATTTCTTTTGGTTTTACATCATCTTTTACACTACACGCATATATTATTCCTTTTTCTTTTAATATATTTTCATCTATATTTCCTTTTAATATCATAACTAAACCATCTTTTAATATATCTAATATATGAAATTTATAACCATCTTCTAAATCATAATCTGCTGTTCCATCATTTCTAACGAATAAAGTATATTGTCCTTTAAAAAATGTATCTGATTTTTTCTTTTTTGTAATTTTACATATTTTTTTATTATAATCATTTTCAATATTTATTATTTGGTCTCTAAAATAATATGAAGATACATAATCTAATTTATATGAGACTAATTTAGTTGTATCTCTTTGTATATTTTTCATTAAATCAAAATTAACTCTACCTTCCATATCATAATATTTTAAATAATTTTGTCCCATTGCTGAAGATGATAATTTTTTTTCTATAAAATTTGTTTTTCTATTTAATCTCGAAAAATTTATTTGATCATCTATTCCTAACATTTTAGACCTATCATTTATATAATTATCATCAAAATTAAATCCATTCCAATTTGTGCATACATCTGGATCCTGTTCTCTTATTATTTCACAAAATTTTAATATTAAATCTCTCTCATTTTTTACTACATATACATCTACATCTTTTATTTTATTACACGGTTTTGATATTACTATACATTTATAATCACATTTTTGTCCAATTTTATTAAATGTCGCTGCTATACTAACTATTTCATCTGTTCTTCTCGATGCTAATGGAAAACTATTATCTTCTGATATACATTCTATATCATATGCGCATAAAGTAAAAGGTTGAATAATATTATTATATTCATCATTATCTATTGGTTCAACTTCATCCCAATTAACTGAATAATATTTTTTACAATTAGTTTCATTATAATTTTGTTCTCCTCTTTTTGGTATTTTTATCCATCCACACGGTTTTAAATTCCTTTCGTGAAAATATTGAATTAATACATCTTTATTACTCTCAAATACTTTTATATTATCTGGTAATATATCTTCACTTATTATATTTTTTATATTTATCACTATTTTTATTTTCTCTTTATTATTTTTTTGTTTTAATTTATCTTCTATATTCTTTTTTTGATTATCTATATTTATTAAATCTTTTAATACTTTTTTATTATAATTCGTTATATATAAATTTATACTCTCATTATGTAATATCTTTGATAAATTATTTAATATATAATAATTTTTACTACTTATTTTTATATATTTTTGATATTCATCCCCACAAAATCCATAAAAATTTCTCGCATTAAATGGCTCTCCTATCTCTATATCCTCTTTAAATCCTATTATATCTAATATATTCTCTATTATTACCTCATAATTTTCAAATTTATTTATATAAAAACACGCCTCAAAATTATCTATATCTACACATACACTTTCACCTAATTTATGTTTATCATCCGGATTTTCTATTCTTCCAAACGCTCTTATTAATATATTCCTTTCTCTATGTGTTTTTCCTTCTTCATCTGTTATTTCATATATTACATTTTCATATCTATAATCTATCGTTTGTATATTTACACTCATTTTTTTAATAATTAAATTTAAATTTAAAAAAATTTAAAAATATTTTTTTATTTATATTTTTATTATTTTATTTTTTATTTTTAATAAAAATTTTTTCATTTTTTTATTTATTCTTCATTTATATCTATATCTTCATCTGTATCTTTATTTATATCTTCATTTATATCTATATCTTTATCTATATCTTCATCTGTATCTTCATTTATATCTTCATTTATATCTATATCTTCATCTGTATCTTCATTTATATCTTCATTTATATCTATATCTTCATCTGTATCTTCATTTATATATATATCTTCATTTATATCTATATCTTTATTTATATCTATATATTTATTTATAGATGTATCTTTATTTATAGATGTATCTTTATTTATAGATGTATCTTTATTTATATGTTTATTTAAATTATTAATAAAATTATTATTTATTAAATTTTTATTATTAAAATTTTTTTGATTTAAATGAATAAAATTATTTAAAAAATTAGGGTTATCAATAGAAATAAAATAACCTAAATTAAATAATTCAACATAATTATAATCTAAATCAAATAAATAATTTAAATTATTAATGATAGAGAAATTAGAGAAAGATAATTTTAAATCGAAAAATAAATTATTATCAAAAAAGAAATCATTAAAAGAATTAGATAAAAAATTATTTAATCTATTTTTTAAAATATTAAATTGAAAATCGATATTTTTATATAAAGAATAAATATTATATTGAATTTTACAAATATAATTTTTTTGATTAATTAAATTAAAATTAGGAATTAAAAAATTATTTAATAATTTAATAGAGATAATATTATTATTTTTAAATTTAAGAATATTAAATTTATTAGATAATAAAAAATAAAAAATAAATTCATCTAAATATTTATTTTTATTTTTATTAAAAAATAGAATAATATTATTTTTTAAAGGAAAATTATATTTTATATTTTTAATTTGTAAATAATTTAAATCATTAATATAATTAATACATAAATATTTTTTATTATCTCTATTAATTTTATTAGAATAATATAAATTATAAATATCTTTTATAAAAATAAAATCTTTAATTTTTAAATCATCAAAAAAATTTTTTAAATAACTTTCAATTAAAATATTAGATATATTTTTATTTTGTATTAAAGCATATTCTATATTTAATATCTCTTCTATTATATTAATTTTTTCTTTAAAATAATTAAAAATATTAAAATTATTAAAATATTTATTTAATTTTTCTATTTTAAAATATTTATCTTCAAATTTTTCAAATATATTTATTATTTCATTTTGTTCATTTAAAGATATATTTGGAATTTCTATTTTCTTTATATCTCTTAAATCTATCCGATTAATTTTATTTATATATTTTCTATAATCTATAAATTTTAAACAATAATATACATATTTATAATTAAATTCTTTATTTATTATATTCATTCCATAATAAGGCCAATATACTAAAGATTTTTCATTTAAAATAATTGTTTCTCCAACATTTTTATAACCACATAAAAATATAATTGTATTCTCTTTTGTATTATATTCATTAGAATAATATATTTTATTTGTATAATAATATGTTGGATAAATATAATTATTATTTCTTATTTCATATAAATTTTCTTTATCATTTTTAGTTATTTGTATTGATTTTATATTAATTATATCATTTATTGATATCATATTATATATTAATATATATTACATATAAATTAAAAATATACAAAATATAAAATAAATAATAATTTTTAATTTAAAAAAAAAATTTTAATCATTTTTTAATAAAATAAATTTTAAAATAAAAATATATTTAAAATAAAAAAAATAAAAAAATAAAAATTAAATAAAATTAGAAAATAATTTTTCTTTTTTATATTGTTCTTGTTCAAATTGATATTTATTAATAATATTGATAATATTAGTTTTATTATAAAAATTAAGATAATCATTAAGATTTAAGAAATTTAATTTATTATCAAAAAAATGATATAAAATAGGTTCGATATAATTTTCATTAATATTTTTTAAATCAATAAAATCAATAGGATAATTAGAGTTTAAAAGTAAATGAAAATAAACACAATTAATTTTATCAATATTAATATTATTAAAATTATCGATAATTTTAATTTTTAAATTATTAGAAAAAAAAGATTTATTAACTTTTATATTTAATTCTTTATTTTCTAAATTTTCTTTTTTAATGTATTTAATTATTAATTTATCTTTATTATTAATTATATGTATATTAAAATAATAATTTAAAACAAAATTAATTATATTAGAAATTAAATTAATATAATTTTGTAAATTTAATTTTTTAATTATATTATTTTGATTATTTTGTAAATTACATAATTTTATATTATAAATATGATTTGTTTTTTGTTTAATTATTTCATATTTTGTATAATTCATTATTATTTAATATTATATATAATAAAATATAATAAAATATAATAAAAAATTAATAAAAATAATAAAAAATAATAAAAATTAATAAAAAATTAATAAAAATTAATAAATTTTAAATTAAAAGAAAGTAAATAAAAATAAAAAAGAAAGAGAAAAAAGAAAAATAAAAATCATTTTTTATTTATTTTTTAATAAAACATTTTTTAAAGAATATGATATAATAAAATATAAGTGATAAAGTTTCTAAAAATATTTTATCATTTTTATTTATATTATTTATAATAATATTATAATCATCTATTATTAATGTTTGTAAATCTAAGAAATCATTTTTATCACAAGTTAAAAAATCAAAAATATCTAATAATGCTTTATTACAAAATTTTATAAATTTTTTATTTTTATTTTCTATTAATACATTAAATATATGATGTGTATTATATTTAAATCTATCAAAACTTATTGTTGGATTTTTAAAATCATAATAATATATATATGTATCTTCTAATATTGGATATATTATATCTTTATAATATAAAAAACTATTATAATCAACTTTAACATTTATTTTTATATCATCGTCTTTTATCATTTTATATATTTATAATTTTATATATTTATTTTTTATTATTTATTATTAACAATTTTTTTTCATATTTTAAATTTAATTAAAATTTAATAAAATAAAAAAAATTAAAAAAAAATAAAAAAAAAGGATTAGATAAAGATAATATTATTTAAATCATCATCATTATAGAATAAATTGAAATTATCTAAATCTAAATCACTATCACTATCACTAATATAATCGAAAGTGTCATAATTATGTTTATAATAAGTATTTTTATAAAGATTTTGTTGTTTTTTAACGAAATAAATAATAGAATAATAGATATTATAAAGAGTTAATTTAAAAGGATGATTATAATTATTAAATTCTTTAAATAGAATGATAAAATCATCATCAACGATATTTTTATAATAAAGGAAATCATCGACAGAAGAGATTAAAAAATTAAATATATCATCAATAACTTTATAACAGAAATCAATAAAAGATTTATTTTTATTTTCAGTTAAAAAATTAAAGATATATTTAGAACCATCCATAAGATTTTGATAACTAGATAATTTATTATGATAATTAAAGTATTCATACCAAGAATTATATAAAATAGGATTTATGAATTTTTCATAATAAATATATTGGTTTTTATCATCAAAGAATGTTTCCATTTATATAATAAAAATAAAAAGAAAAAAATAAAAAGAAGACTAAAATAAAAACATATATAAAATATTAATAATTTTTTTTTATCAATTTTTAATTAAAAAATGAAAGAATAAATTTTTAATTAATATAAAAATACATATAATTATAATATAACTATTTAATTTAATAATTTAATAATTCAATGAATTCGAAATTAATATCTTTACAATCAATAGAATATTATGAAGAATATATAGAAAAATATGGTAAAAATGCGTTAGTATTAATGCAGGTAGGGTCATTTTATGAGATGTATGCGGTAGATTTTATAGATAAGAATAATAAACATATAATAAGAGGTCCGAATTTAAAAGAATTAGAGAATTTATTAGATGTATGTATAGCTCATAAAGGTCCAAATAAATCAATATATGATTATAATAATCCGTATATGTTAGGTTTTCCGATGGTAGCGGAAGAGATATATATAGATAAATTAATAAATAATGGTTATACAGTTATCACAATAATACAAGATAATCAAAAACAGAATAATAAAACAATAATAAAAAGGTATGTATCAAATATATATTCTCCAGGGACATATATACAATTAGAGAAAAATATAACGAATTATATAGTATGTATATATATAGAAGAATTTAAGAAAAAAGGGGATTTAAATAGTTATGCGTTTGGATTATCGAGTATAGATATAACAACCGGAAAAGTTTATATATACGAAACATATTCAAAAATAAATGATAATGAATATTGTTTTGATGAATGTTTAAGATTTTTAAATGGAATAAATCCAAGTGAAATAATAATATATAAGAATAATTTAAGTATAGAAGATAAAGAAATAGTAAAAAAATTTTTATTACAAGAAAAGAATTATCAAATAAAAGAATATGTGAATGATTATATAAAAATAAATTATCAAAAAAAGATATTTGAAGAAATATATAAAAAGAATAAAAATATGATTGATATATTTGAAAATTTAAATTTATCTAATAAAATTTATTGTAGAATATCATTAATACATTTAATAAGATATATAAAAGAACATAATACAAATTTAATATTTAATTTAAATAATCCAGAATTATTTTTTAAAGATAATAATTTATTATTAGGTAATGATGCTTTAAATCAATTATCTATTATTAATAAAAATGATAGATATTATGAAGATGTTTATAATATTAATAGTTTATTAAGTATTATAAATATTGCCGGAACATCTATGGGAAAAAGATATATAAAAGATAGATTTTGTAATCCTTTAACTAATACAGATGAATTAAATAAAATATATAATATAGTAGAAGAATTAATGAAATTAGATTATAAAAAAATACATAATATGATAAAAAATATAAGTGATTTAGAGAGATTATATAGAAAAATAGAAGTAAAAATGATAAAATATAATAAATTTGTAGATTTTATAAAAAGTTTTAATAGTATAATAGAATTATTTAATTATTTAGTATCAATAGATTTTAATGAAAAAACAAAAACAAATTTTATAAATATGAATAATTTAAAATTATTAAATAATTTTGTAAATTATTTAAATTTATATATTAATATCGAAAATTCTATTAATTATTCTAATAATAATATTTTAAATATTTTTAATTCAGGTATTTATGATGATATTGACCAATTACAAATTCAATTAAAAGATAATCATTTAATTATTAATCAAGTTTTAGATAAATTAAATGATTTATTCGATGATAATAAAAAATCTAAATCTAAATCTATTATTTTAAAACAAACTAAAATTAAAGGTTATTCTTATAAAACTACTTTAAAAAGATTTGAATTTTTAGAAAAAAAATTATCTAAAGAACCTTTAATTATTGATGATGGGTTAACTATTCATTTAAATGATTTTGTTGTTGAAAAAAAGAAAAATGTAGAATTTAATTTACCTTTCCTACAAGATAATAATAAAAATATTAATGAATTATTAATTAAAATGGATGAATTAATTTATTCTCATTTTTTAGAATTCTTAACTTCTATTAATAACAAACATCATAAACTTATTAAATACTTTATTAATAAAATTACTTTATTAGATTATTATTTAACTATTGCTTTAATTAGCGCCGAAAATAATTATACTAAACCTATTATTGAAAAATATTTTGATATTTATAATGATAATGATATAATTTTAAATGATAAAATTAATAAAGATAATAAAAATATAAATAATGATAAAATTAATAAAGATAATAATAATGATAAAGATATAAATGATAAAATTAATAAAGATATAAATGATAAAGATAAAGATAAAGATATAAATGATAAAGATAAATATATAAATGATAAAGATAAAGATATAAATGATAAAGAAGAAGATAAAGAGGAAGAGATAATAAATAGTTTAGATGAGGTAGAAAGTAAGAGTTATATAGAGGTAGAGGAATTAAGACATCCGATAGTAGAACAATTATTAAAAGATAAGATAGAATATAAACCACATAGTTTAACAATAGGAAAAGATATAAATGGTATAATGTTATATGGTTTAAATTCAGCAGGGAAATCGGTATTAATGAAAGCGATCGGAATAAGTATAATAATGGCACAATCAGGTTTTTATGTTCCCGCGAAAAAATTTAAATATTATCCATATAATGCTTTATATACGAGAATTACAGGAAACGATAATATATTTAAAGGTTTATCTTCTTATATGTTAGAAATGGTAGAATTAAATAATATAATAAAAAGAGCGGATAATAGAACATTAATAATTGGTGATGAGATATGTAGAGGAACAGAACAAATATCAGGAAATATTATTGTAGCTTCAACTATAATAAAATTATTAAAAGAAAATTCTAATTTTATTTTTGCGACCCATTTACACGATATAATGGAATTAGATATTATAAAGAAACAAAATAAATTAAAAGCTTATCATTTAACAGTTAAATATGAAAATGGAAAATTAATATATGATAGAGAATTAAAAGAAGGAGTTGGTGATAAAATTTATGGGATTACAGTCGCGGAACAAGTTATTAGTAATAAAGAATTTAAAAATATAATGGTTGATGTAAAAAAAGAATTAATTGATGATAATAAAAATATTAAATATTCTAAATATAATAATAGTTTAATTATGGATAAATGTGAAATTTGTGGTAATAAAAATAAAAATGAATTAATTACTCATCATATTAATTTCCAAAAAGATTGTGAAAACGGTTTCGTTAAAAATAAACAATATATTAAAATGAATGATATTATTAATTTAGTTTGTATTTGTGAAAAATGTCATAATAAAATCCATCACGGAAATCTAATTATCGAAGGTAAAAAATTTACAAGTAACGGTGAAGAAATTATTTATCATTATTCTTAATTTTTTTCCTTTTATTTATTCTATTTTTTATTTTTTTAGTTTAAATTTTTTTATTTTTTTTATTTTAAATTATTTTTTTTTATTTTTTTTATTTTAAATTATTTTTATTTAAAATTATTTTTTTATTTTTATTTATTTAAATTTTTAAAATAAATAAATTATATTTATTTTTAAAATAAAAAAAATTAATTAAAATGATTTGTTTTAAATATATTTTCTTTAAATGATTTATTAAATGTTGAATATTTATAAGGGAAATAAATTAATTTTCCATTTCCACCTGATAAATCACTAAAACTATTATATAATTTTAAACCTAAACCATTATAATCTAAATCAATAATATTTGTATTAGAAGTATAATAATTATTAATAAATTTAAAATATAATTTTTGAGTATAAATTATATTTTCACATTGAATACTTTTTAAAATTGGTATTACTATTATTTTATCATCTTTGTATGAAATACTAATATTAAATCCTGAAATATTAATATAGTATGTTTTTGAATTATAAAATATATATGTAATATCATCTTTTATAAATTTTGGATTTTTAACTTTTATGATTTCTATATCTTTATCATATAAATTATTAATATCATCATTATTTTCTGATTTATATATATTAAAAAATACCATTTTAATTAAAAAAGAATTAAAAATAAATTATTAAATAAAAAAATAAATATAAATATAATAATTTTTATTTTTCATTTTTTTATTTAATAATTATTTATATTTATTTAAAAATAAAAAAATATTTTTAAAATAAAAAAATAAAAAAAATAAAAAAAAATAAAAAAATAAAAAAAAATAAAAAATATTTTTAAAATAAAAAAAATAAAAATTAAGAAAGATAATTATTTTTTAAGAATAGAAGAAACATAAGCTTCGATTTGCATTTTATAAATAGTTTGTTGATTTAAACCTGAATTAATAGTTTCAATAATATTTTTTCTAAAAGGTTCAAAATAATTATCTTTAGAAAAAATAACGATATCATTAATATCATTACTATTAACATTTAAACTTATATTTTCTGGTTTAGAAAATAAAATAATTAATTCTTTTTTTAAAACATTTAAAGTATCATCTTTAAATTTTTGAGATTTTAAATAATTCATAATTCCAATATAATAATGATTATAATCCGAATTATTTTTACATAATCTAACTACATCTTTATAAATTTGTTTCATTAAACTATCTTTTTTTTCATTAAAAAAGAATTCATTTAACTTTAATTTTAAATTTTGAATTACATAAACTTTTTCATCAAAAACAATATCTTCATAATATCCCATTTTTATTAATATATAATAAAACTAATTTAAAAAAAATATTATTATATTTATTTTTTAAATAATATTATTTTAATATTTATGTTATTCAATTTTTTCTTTTTATTTTTATTTTTATTTTTTAAATATATTTAATTAATATATTTAAAATTAAAAAATAAAAAAATAAAAAAAATAAAAAAATAATTATATTATTATTAATAGTTATCATTATCATTAATATCTTATTCAATAATATTAGAATAAATAGGATTATTTAGAGATAAAATTTTTTTAATAATATATATTTGATTTTGTAGAAAAAGATTAAAAATATCAAAATAAATATGATAAGATATTGTAAGTAATTGAAAAGTAATATTTTTTAAGGAATAAATTTAAAATATATTAGTAAATCATCTTATTGAATTTGAATATATTTAATTCAAATCCATTATGATAAATATAAATAAAAATTTCATTATCAATATTATAAATGATTTACATATAGATATTAATAATAATATTTTCATTATTAATATTTACAATATCAATATTTTCATTATATATATTATAATAATAATCACCAATTTTATTATATTTTAAATATTCCATATATCCTTAATTATTAAAAAACTATTTATAATGATTTTAATGATATAATTAAAAAATTATATTAAGAATTATACTTTATAAATAAAAAAATAAAACAATATATATATAATTTCAATTTTTATTAATATAAATAAAAAAAGAAATTAATATGCATTTTTCATATTTATATATTTATGAGAAATTGGTTTTGGATAATCTGGCTCAAAGGTTTTAATGACAATACCGGTCCCATAATAATCAACCTCAATAATATAATCTTTTTTACTGGTAAGGAATTGAATAATAAAAGATTTTTGACGAATTCTTAATTCTTCTCCCTCACGAAAATATATATTAGTTCCCGGTTGATATTGTCTAATAATAATATCATCCTTATCTTTATTATAAGAGATAGAGAAAAAAAACCTATCCAAAAAATAATAATAGGTTCTATAAGAAAGTAAGATTTCAATTTTAGATTTATAACTCATAACAAAAAAACAAAAGAAAAAAAGGATGGTTTTATAAAAAAAAAATAATTAAAATTTTTTAATAAAATAATAAAATCAATTTTTTATATTTATATTTTTATTTATTTTTATTTATCTTTTAAATTTTTTTATCTATAAATTATTATTTATATATATTTTTTAAATTATATATAAATAAAAAATGATAAAGATATAATAAAATTATAAATAATAAAAAAAAGAGAGAATTTAATAATATAAATTCATTAATTCACGAGTATTATAATTTTCCTCTATAGTAATAAAATATTTATATTTATTAATTTCACCAAATAAAGGATTTGGATTAAATACTTCAATCGAAATAAAACTTTTATTTTCAATTCGAATTGTATAAATCTTTTCACTATTTATAACATTAACATAGAAAAAAGAAAAACGAGGTGTAAAAGTAATACCGGAAGATGTTAATTTAGAAACATCATAAGGGTCGATTTTAGTTATGATAATTTTATCATCTTTTTCATCATAACTAAAATGAAACCAAAACTTTATCCAACCACCTCTACAGTTTTGAAGGATATAGTAATAATCCTTATTAGGATTTAAATTATCAATAAATGGCATAAAATAATATAATAATTACAATAAAAAGATTAAATATATTTATAAAAATAAATACAATTTTAATTCATTAAATTTATCAATTTTTTAATTTAATATAAATAATAAAATTATTAAAAAATAATTTTATTAATTTTAAAAATAATTTTATTAATTAAAAATTATTATATTTATTAATTTATTTTTATTTATCTATAAATATCTATAAATACCTATAAATATCTTTAAATATCTTTAAATATCTCTAATTATATAAATATCTCTTTTTATCTATAAATAACTATAAATATCTCTAATTATATAAATATCTCTTTTTATCTATAAATAACTATAAATATCTCTAATTATATAAATATCTTTAAATATCTTTAAATATCTTTAAATATCTATAAATATCTATAATTATATAAATATCTTTAAATATCTATAAATATTTTTAAATATCTCTAATTATATAAATATCTTTAAATATCTATAAATATCTTTAAATATCTCTAATTATATAAATATTTTTAAATATCTATAAATATCTTTAAATATCTTTAAATATCTATAAATATCTTTAAATATTTTTAAATATCTTTAAATATCTATAAATATCTTTAAATATCTATAAATATCTTTAAATATCTATAAATATCTATAATTATATAATTATATA
>Ga0247610_10002414_pt1 | contig 21566 bp, 43 predicted proteins | sample 174DNAGHGhighgp2_FD_193483 | JGI IMG/M metagenome (GOLD analysis project Ga0247610, IMG submission 193483) | Sheep rumen microbial communities from Palmerston North, Manawatu-Wanganui, New Zealand - 1742 DNA GHGhigh gp2 | ecosystem: Host-associated > Mammals > Digestive system > Stomach > Rumen...
GTACAACTACTCAACATAAACATTGCTGAAAACAGCATAAAAATGATTTTCTTCATTTGTAATAATTTTTAATTAATTTAATAACATTTTCATTAACATATCTACTAATATCTTCTTCATTTCTAACTTTATTTCTAATTTCTGTAGATGAAATAGAATTTTCTGGCCTATCTACTATAAGAAAATTATAGTCTTCAATTATTTTTCCACCATGCATCCAATTTGGAATATCCTTCATAGTATCACTACCTACTAAAATAAATACTTCATTATTACAATACTTATTCTTTAAAGCGTGTAAAGTAGCATAACTATAATAGGGAGGAATAAGTTCTTTTTCTATTAAATCTATAGAAAGACGTTTATTACTAAATTCAATAAATATAGAACTTGCTATAATATCAAATCTTTTATCAATATCAAGAACTTTCTCCTTTTTCCAAGGATTTTGCATTGTTGGAACAATAATTACTTTATCCATTTTAAATTTATTTAGAGCAGTTTTAACCACTTCTAAATGACCATTATGAAATGGATTAAATGAACCAAGATATAATGCAATTTTCATCGCTTAATAGAAGTTAAAGTAATCTCATTTCCACAATCTGGACAAATTATGAATTTATAAGTTTCATCCTCTCCGATTATTGCAGGATGAACATCTTCTTGAATATCTTCTTGTTCATATTGTAATTTAGCTTTACAATAAGGACAAGTAATTTTTCTTACACCATGTTCTAATACTTTAATCATTTCTTAAATACATTAAATAAATCCTCAAACTCTGGAGGTAAATCGTAGTTTAATCCAAAATTTTTACGATTTTCCTCCATATTTTTTCTGTAATTTATTTCAGCCATTATTTGCTGAAATTCTTCATATCCTGTCATAATCCTAATTCTTCTTTAGTAGGTTTAATAGGCAACTCCTTCCTTTTATATTCAGTATTCTGATGAAGTGTCATTACTTTATCAACTCCTTGTTCATTATAAGAGTCAATAAGTCTAATATAATCTTCCTTAGTATGAGTAGAATAATATACAGTCTTTAAAACATCATCAACCTACTCGTAACTATCTAATCCAAATTGTTCACAATCTGAATTAGAAACTCCATTACCATCTGTTGGAGTTAAATGAACAGACGCTTGAATAGCTTCATATTTACTGTATATTATATCTCTTTCTTTAGGAGTATATTTAGATTCTTTAGGATATTCTACACTGAATTCCCTTAATAAATGTTCAGCTAATTCATATATTTCAGTTTTCCAAAGATAATGTAATCCTAGATTTATATCCATAGGACTATCTCCTCCTACTGTCCAGAAACCTAAATTCCATTCAGTAAAATTATCGTTATCAAGAACTACCCCTTTATGAAGAGCTGCTATATGACGAAGATAAATCATTCTATATCTTGCTTTAATATTTCCTTCTTGAAGCTTTGACATTTTGCCTTCTGTTAATTTCATATTGTGAATAATCATTTCACATTCATCTGAAATATTAATAGTTTTGAAATCAGAACAAAAAGCATTTCCAACTTGTTGAGCTATCTCAGATTCTTCTATTTTATTAGTAATAGTTGGTAAACTTCTACCAATTAAAGGAATATTAAGTTCTTTACATACTGGAGAAGCTAAACAGGCTGAAATTGTTGAATCTATTCCCCCAGATATACCTAAAACACAACTTTTTAAATGATTAGCTTTTATATAATTAGCCAACCACTTACGAGAATTTTCTATGAATTTATTATAATCAATCATATTAATTGGTATTCATTTATACTATATTCATAACACCATTTTCCACACCATGCTTCGAAATAGTCAAGCTCGTTTCTATAAACTTGATAACTTTTTTTATAATCGTCATCAATATCTGTTCTTTTTTGCTGTTCTTCTATAACTTTAGTATAAAAGTTTTTCTGTTTATCAAATTCTTTTATTATTTTATCTTTATCTAATGATATATATTTAATATAAAAACAGCCATCGGTCAAATCATCAAATTCAAAACTTTTATTTTCTAATGTATATACTTTCATCGTCTGTTTCCTATTTGATTAGCTAATCCATATTTTTGCCAATATTCATCATTTTCATCTAAATGTTTCCAATATACTTTATTAATAAATCTTTTAGCATTTCTAGAATTTACTTTATTATACAAATCTTTAGTTAAAACTATATCGGTTTGATAACCAGCTTTAAGAAGATTTATAAGTTTATTGCAAATATCTCCGTATTGTTTTTCATTCTCAACAATATTATGACTCCAGAAATACTCCCTCATTTTTCTTAATTTAAATTCAATTAAACTCAAGAAAAAATCATAATCCCAATCCTGGTCATCTTTAAGAACATCATAATAAGAAAAAGTTCTTTTCCAGCCTTTGAGTTCTTCTAAAGATTTACATCTATTAATTCTATCACAAAGTTGTTGTTTTTTAGCTTTAACAACAGATTTTCTTGATAACTTTTTCATGATTAAAAGCCCATTCGTATAAATCTAAATCTTTTACATTAATAAATCTTATAGAAGATACTTCATCTTTTTCAGAATATTTAGTTGTAAATTCTTTTTCAATTTCTTCTACTGGAATATTAGATATAAATCTATACCTAAAAGTAATATTCTGTCTTTTATCAGAAGTCGGATCATCATTTATAGCTATTAATTCAAATAGATTAAAATCTCTTTCTACTCCTGTTTCTTCAAATAATTCTCTTGCCGCTGCTTCTCTTCCGCTTTCATCAAAATCAAGGTAGCCACAAGGTAAACAATACTTTCCAATATATTCAGGATCTGGAGTACCTTTACCTCTTTGAACAGCGAGTATACATTTTTGACCATTTTTATCAAAAGCTATAAATGCAATTACTACAGCAACAGAACGGGAAATCCAATATTCCCGTCCTGTTTCTTTATCAATAATTGGAAAATTTTTCATACTGTTTTCTCAAGATTGTTTTCTTTAATGAAATTACTGAAGATTTTACCTCCATCAATAGAAACAATTCCTGGACAAAATACCTTAGGAATTACTCCTTCATTAAGCATATTTTGAATTGTAGCCTTTACACAGTAATCTCCAGCAATACCGCATATAACGAAATCAGTACTTGGGTCTGCTTCTACAATATCTAAATAAATTCTATCTCCAAAATTATCAGAACTAAATTGAATATCACTAAAAGCACCATATTCTTCTACTTCTTCAACAGCTCCTTTTTGACATACTTCGTAATCTATTTCAAATGATTGTATATACTTTAAAAGTTTAGGTTCAATACAAGCTCCGGGAGTGTATTGAATACAATGATGAGGCCATTCACCACCATACTTTTTAAATGAACAATGATTATACGGATGCCAATCTACAGTGAATATAATTTTTGCAATTTCATCACGATGAGTTTTGACATACTTTTTAATCTCATCTACAGCATTTTTAGCACCTTTTACTGACATTGTACCAGTAATAAAATCATTTTGACAGTCTACGATAATTAAAGTAATCATTTGTTTAAAGAATTTAATTAATTAATATACTTTTTAACTACTTCAGAAATTAATTTTCCATCAGCAGTTGGATAAATAGATTTTACTTCTTTAATAACTTTTCCCATTTCTTTTTGAGAAAATCCATCAGGATAAGCAGATGTTACAGCTTCTTGAATCTTCTCTTTGGAAATTTCTGGAGGAAGAAGTTCTTTTAAATATTTCATCTGTTCTCTATACATATCTGCTAAATCTTTACGACTATTAGCTTCATACATAGAAACTTGCTCTTCTCTTTCTTTTATAAGTTTTCTAACTACTTTAACTTCATCCTCTTCTGCAACAGGTCTAGGAGCAATTCCTTTAGATCCTGTATTAATCAACAAGAATTCTGCTTTAATAGCTCTATAAGCTTCTTTTCTAGCAGAATTCTTTTCTAACATAGCTTTCTTAATTAATTCATCAATATCCATAATTTACCAACTATCATAATCAGTTATATTTTCTTCTTTATCGCATATACCACAATGCATAACACAAGCATCTCCAATACTGGTAGGAGTAAATATAAAACTTATATGTCCTCCTATAGCACCTTTATAAACTTCGGAATGTCTATGATCTTGTAGAAATTTTTCAGCAAGTTCATTTTCTTTTTCGTTTAATTTAAATTCAATCATATTCCTACCCAAAATTCATCAATATTCCACCAATATCCTTCATGTTCTAAACAATCAGATGGCAACATTATTTGTTCTCTGACAAAATCACATAAAGCTTCAGTATTATCATAATCCTCAAAATCATCTGGAACTTCTATCGTTTGAGTTGAACTAAGACATTGTGAAATATTTACTTCAATTGTTTTAGTTTTTTCATTCCAAGGAGCATGTTCTTCTTCAGACTGCATTAAAATAGGTGTATTATTCATATAATCTTAGTGTAAAATCATCAGTAAATACAAAATCTCTTTTAGAAGGAGAATATATTATATCTCCATCAAATTCCCACCCTAACTGTCCCATACATTCTTCTATTAACATAGGAGATATATAAGGGCCAAATTCATACGAATCTATTTCCATGGAATCTAGTGATTCTAAAATATTCATAATGGCACACTTCAAAAGAGTGATACCATTATGAATATCATATTCAATAAATTTATTCATTACATAAATAATCGTTAGCCAATCTTACTAAAACTTTACCAATATCTGTACAATTTAAATGAATATCAGAATCTTCTATAAATTCATCTATTTGCTGGTAAAGAGTTTCTTTTTCTTCTGATAGAGCTTGTTGTTGAAATTCTTTTTGAGATTCTTTTAATCCTTCAAGAATTTTATTTACATCTTCATCATCATATTCTATATCTTCACCATCTAGATAGTCTTCTACCCATTCTGTACCAAATTCATTCCATATGTCATCATAAATATAATCACAAGCGTTATCTATGATGTTATCAATTTTTTCTTCTGTAAGTTTCATGAGTTATAATATTCTTCACTACAAATTGGATCATCTGGATCTACTGTACAATCTAAATCATTGCAATATCCATTTCTATAGTATCCGCAACAATGACAATTATGCTTCTTCATTTTCTTCTTGATTATTTAATTGATTAAAACCATATTCTAATAGTTCCCAAAAAGTATCTCTGAGTTCTTTTGGAAGAGATATTGGTCTATCCAAAACAAACTCTAATTCATAACATCCTTCATGTTCATTATAATTAAAAGATGCTATAGCCATACAAGATTGTGGATGTTTAAAACAATCCTTATGAACTCTGCAATGAGGGCTATCTGGATATAAATACCAATCTCCGTCTTTTATGAATTCAGATTCTCTTCCATAATATCCATTAGGATACCAAAAGTCTATATGCCAAGCTGGATTTTCTGGCCATTTTTCTTTTGGAAGTAAATAGCTTGCTGGAGCAAATTCTAAATCTCCAATTCTTTTCTTTTCAATCATGCCTTAATTTCTCTACCACAAACAGTACAACGCCAGCCATTATTCTTTGAACCAGCTATTCTTTCATTAAAAACTCTAATTCCACGACCATAACGTTCATCTTGGAATTCACTAACACAATTACAAGGAAATTCTTTTGTCATAATAAAAATTAATTTAAAGAGTTTATATAATCATTTACTGCTAAAGGAAATGTTTCAGTATCTGCTAAACCACAAGATTTAATTTCTGGACAGAATCCACGATAGAAACAAGACGGAACACAAGCGTTAGCTAATTCAGGTTCTATTTTCCTAAGTTCTTCTATAACTTGTCTCCAAATTATTTTTGTTTTAGTTTCTGCCTTACTACACAATCTTACTTTACTAATATTAATTATTTCTTGGGCATTAAGAAACAATCTCATATTTACTGGATCAGTTTTTCGTTGTTCATCTCTAGGAATTTGATTACCGTCAATGTCTGGGCGCGAGGTACTTACAAATGGTTGTGCATGAACGTGACGAACAAGATGAACTGATACATAATTTGGAATATCATAAAAATCTATATTAAACATTAAACATCTAAGTGGAGAATGTTCAGATTTAATTATTTTCTTTTTCCATTTAATTGAAGGTTCTCCACTACGAGGACTTTTTCTTTGAGTAAATCTTGCAGCATTAAGAACATCAGTCCAAGAAGTTACTCTAGTTATTTCAATTTTCATGTTCTTCTCTTAACTGTCTTAAACGTTCTTTACAATCATGTATGATTTTATTATAATCTGATTCACGAGATTCACCTCTTTTTGTTCTAAGAACTCTTTTAATAATATCTGCATCCCAAGCATTAAGTTCATATTCTAACCATATTGCCCACGGTTGAATTAAATGCTTGGAATAATCGCTTGATCCAACATTATAATCTCTTGTATCATCATCTTCCTTAACTAAAATACCTAATTTTCTTAGTTTTTTATATAAATCCCAATCAATTTGTACTTTAGGAGTTGGATTATTAGTTAAAACATCATTATCTACTGGTTCTATCATTGCCTTTAGTCATTAGAATCATACACAAACCTACAAATCCACTTATTACGTCTCTTTGAGATTTAGTTAAATAAGATTTTTTATCTTGTATAATATCATATTCATCTAAAATCGCTTTTGAAACATCTATTCCCTTATGAAATCTTTCAACTTCTTTCAAAGTCTCTTTTTTCAACATAAATAAATGACTGTTTATTATTTCTAATAATTTTTCTTCAGTCATTTCCGGGGTTTGATAAATAAGTTCTTTAATTTTCATAAACAATACAATAAAGTTGGATTATTTTTATGAACATCTACATTTGGATACTTTTCCTTAAATTGTTGAAGATTAAAAGGAGCTGTTATTAGATGATAACCAGATTTAGTTGGAACTTCTGCAATAAATTTACTTGGAGTAATATCTTTTACTCCATTTATTGTAATTCTAGGTTCGAGAGAATCTATATAATCCCAAATAACATTAAGTTCTTTTTCAGATTTCTTTTCATCAATATCAACAACCCACCTAGGCTTTTCTCCTTTTATTTCTCCAGCACAAGTATTCCAGGATTTCCAGATTTTCTTAAAATCACCTTCATAAGCTCTTTGTGCAAGATATTTTAATTGTAACATTGTAGTCTTTTTAATAGATTTAGGTGTTAAATTAATATATGCTCTTGCTCCAAAAAATTCACAAAGTTTTTTGATTTCTTCTTCAACATAATCTAAACTTTCTAAACTACAAATAAAATAAGGTTTAATTACTCTATTTGCAGCAGAAAGTTCAGGATGGTCTTTACCTCTTCTAAGAATTTGTAAATGATAATATATATCATCATTAGGAAATTCTAAAAGAGGTTTCATTAATTTAAAATTATCAATCATATCCTAACTATTCTTGTGTACCCCATTTAATAAATTTCTTTTGATAATCTTTTAATTTAATATGTTTACCATTAATTAAACAATATTGTTCTATAAAAGTTATTATATTCATTAATGTATCCAGTAATCAGGTAATTCTCCATTAGGAAGTCTAGATATATCTGTAGAAAGGGGTAGTCTAGTACAAAAAGGCTTAGCCCCCTTTTCCATACATTTTTGAAGTATTAAAGCAACTTCTTCTGCTATAGAATCTGGAGCTTCTAAATTTAATTCATCGTGAACAGGAATACAAATTTTAACTATATTTTGATAGTTATTCTTTATAATCCATTTAAATAGTAAAATAGAAGATAATTTAAAGCACATAGCACCTCTATTTTGTATTCTATAATTAATAGAGGCTTTTTCTAACTCGGATTTCTTCTTTCTCCATTGGTTTATCCAATAAACCTCTTTACTATATGGATCTTCCTTTTTCATTCTATTAAATTCTTCCCAGAAATTAGGACTCCAAGTAAAGTCTCGAATTTGTTTCCAACGATTATCCCAATCTTCAATATGTGCCCGATGCCCTGTTACTGGATTCATTAAAATATATCCTTTTTTAATTACTTCTTTACGACAATAATCTTGATATTTTTTAACTCCAGGAAAACCTTCCATATAATTATTATAGATTTCCTTAGATTCAGCTTCACTCTTTCCAGAATGCTCTTTAATAGTATTCCAATCTCCACCATAATTAAGGGGAAATTCCACTTCAGATTTAGTGTTATCTCTTAGTTTAGGAAATCTTTTTTTAATTTCTTCTACAGGACAATCTCCAGTTTCTTTTGGAAAAGCTTTTTTACAAACTAGACTATGCATATCTCCACACTGTCCTGGATCATATACATGAAGCATAGCAGCATCATTTGCTACACTTGCTATAATACGCGACTCTTGACTCTGGTAATCTTCTGAGATAAATTTATTCCCTCTTTCACTAACAAAACAAGCTCTAGTCTCAGATTCTTTAGGTAATTGTTGAACGTTTACAGCTGCTTCACCTCCCCCACAACTTAATCTAGCAGTATCTCCACCTAATTGGTGAAAATCTGCATGAATTCTGCCTGTTACTGGATTAATTGCTTTTAACCAATTTTCTCCAAATGCATCACAAACTTTAGCAGCCTCCTTAAATTCAACATAAGCATCAGCTAACTCTGGACATACTTCTCTTTGAGATTTAATAGTATCGGAATCAGTAGATTTTTTCTTTTGCTTAGTTTTTTTATCAAAAGTATCCAGTTTAAAACCTAAAAGCTCAAATACTGGAATAGTTTGTTTTGGGCTTTTCCAATTTATATTACAAAATGGAGTTGGATCAAATTCTTGAAATAAATCTAATTGAAGATTTTGCTCTACATATGGAAAAGGAATTTCTAATTCTTCACAATATAAAACTCCTATATCTTCAATTCCAGATTTTCTAGTATAATACTTTTTAGGCTTTTTAGAAGGCTGATAAAGTTTTATACTAAATTTTTTCAATTCCTCTTCATCGTGAATCCATTGAGTATCAACTATATGTTCAACTACAATAGTTTTAAATCTAGTATTTCCATGATGTTCATTAAAATATTTGATTATAAAGTCATTTAACTTTTTAGAAGCTTTATCTAATTTAGCTTGATCTTTATCCATTTTAGCTTTCCATTTGTCAACATCAAGTTTTACACCACAGAATTCTATATAAGCTAAACATTTTACAAATTCATTTTCTAAATCTACTGCTTTTTGAAGGTTTTCCTTATCAATGTCTTTTTGTTGGGATTCTTTAATATCTTCTAAATACATTACATCTGTTCCAGCATATTGTATAACTTCTGGAGTAAGACCTACTTTAACAATTTTCCCTCTAACAGTTTTATCGAGTTCAATATTAAGTCTATTTTGACCGACAGCTTTTAATGAACAACTAAATTCATAATAAGGTTCGTGAGTTTGTTTATTTTCCTTTTCTAAATATGGGAAATTATATTTTTCCTCTTCATATTCTTCTGGAGAGATTGCTCTATGACTATATCCTAACCATATAAGTTGTTCTACAAGCATTGTATCATAAACATGCTTTGGCCATATGTTATATTTATAACACCACTTTAAATCAAACCCTATATTATGTCCAATAAAAAGTTTTTCAGATTCAAATAAATCTTTAAAGAAAATTATTGGAAATGAAGATTGATCAAATACATATTGATTATCTTTATTACCCAGTTGGTAACAAAGTAGTTCTTTTGTATATGGATCTAATCCAGATGTTTCTGTATCAAATTGAATGACATTAAGTTTACAAACAGCTTCTCTAGCTTCCTCAAAAGAAATTTCAGAATATAAATCAGTTTTAAATAGTTGTTTCTGATTGCTTATTAAATATATCATCTTTTAAACAATTCATATCACGAACTATAATTATCTTAGCCGGCCATATATCCCCTACTTTACCTTTATTTAATCCAAATCCAATCCATTTAATGTCAGGAAAGTAATTAAACAAATATGGGGCTACCAATGTTGTGCAATTAGGAGTTTCATAGTCCCCAATATAAATACAGCAATGAGAGCCTGGCCAATAGTATCCGCGCAAGCAAAAGAGCCAATTATATCCATATTTTTTTGATAAAAAAGCATGAAAATCATTCTTATCACTACTAGAAGGAGTACTTACATGTAAATCGTCACCTTCTAACCAAATCGGAGTTCTTTTCTCTAAAAATTCTTTTTCAGTCATTATTAAGTCTTTTATTTAAATATTCAATAAATTTAGATTCTCTAGGCCAGGCTATTTTTCCTTTCCAAATATGAGACCAACTATCTATATAATGAATAGCAATTTTTATTCCCTTGCTTTCAAAAGTTTCTTTATATTTATTTAATAATTCTTCTGCTGTATATCCTTTAGAAAGATATTTGTCTAATCCTATGAAATAAGTTTCAAATATTTCATTTAAAGTACATTTGGGTTTAGAAATCTTTTTTCCATCTGGAAAAAGAATTCCTATTTGCCAAACAGGTGGAACTTTAGTTGGACCACTTATAGTTCTTGCGGTAATCCCTTTAGTTTTTGCCATTCTAACATAAATTCTCCGTAAGTTGTATCCCAAAATCTTGTTCCTAATGTTTCTTCATATAATACATAATCTTTTTCCATATTTGGAAATTTCATTCTATCATGTATATAATCTTTTATTTCATCATTTAATTCTTCAATAGTAGCACAATGAACAAAATCTTTAGGATCTAATTCTATATCTTCTTCTGTTCTGAGAAGCCAATTATTTTCAATTCTGAATTTCATTTAATTTATCTTTTAAAATATAAATACTAACTATCGGTTCATCTGATTGATATATTTTTTCATTTGGGAATTTACATTTAAGTTTTTCCAAATCTGTAGAAATACTATCAATTAAATATCCACATTCATTTTTAGCAATAGTGAAATATATCATAATAAAGTTTTAAGAATTTTACCACATCTCTTCTGAAGCTTTTTAACAGCTCCTTTTCTTATCTGTCTAATTCTTTCATCTCCTAATCCCATTTCTTTAGCAATATCTTTAATCGGACGCTCTTCTTGACCTTCTAAACCATAAAACTCAGTAATTACTTTATATTCTCTTTCATTAAGTATTTTTAAAGATTTAGATATTGATTCTTTAGTAAAAACATCTGTAAAAGGGGAAATCTCTTCGCTTAAGGTATCTTCTACAGTTGTTTTACCATCATCCGTAATTGGAGTATCTAATGATTGACAATAAGATTTATCCATTACTACTGAGTCATATTGTTTTTGAGTTAAGTTTGTTAATGCTAATAATTCTTCGTTTGTAGGTTCTCTTTGATTAGATGCTACAAAATTATCATAAGCTTTTTTAACTTTAGTAATTTTACTAATATAAGTAATAGGATATCTAATAGTTCTTCCTGTGTTATAGATTTCTCTTAATATTTCTCTTCTAATATACCATACAGCAAAACTCAAGAACTTATATCCTCTATCTGGATCATAGTTATCAATACTCAATGTTAATCCATATATTCCACTTTGAATGAGGTCTATGAGCGGAACTCCTTGTCCAGTATATTGTTTTGCACAAGTAATAACAAATCTTATATTAGAATTAATTAGTTTTTCTCTAGCTTTTGAATCTCCAGATTTTGCTTTTCTTGCTAATTCAATTTGTTCTTCTCCAGAATATATTGGTAATTTTGAAACTTCTTTAAAAAACTTCTTTAATGTATCACTATTTTCATTAAGAATGTTTTTAGTTATTACTATTTCTTTCACTTATCCATATATTATTAGTAGAATTAATTTTAACTATCTTATATTTTCCTTCAAATTCATCTCCTATTGATAACATGGGGCCTCCTGATGGGTCAATTGCTTCTGGTTCTAAAATATCATCACCAATATACCTACAATATTTTAATATATATTCGTGTTTTTCATCAACATCTAGATACCACATCCAAACATTTGGTTCTATTTGTTTATTACACTTTTTTAACCATAAATCAGCACCATCACGATTGTAAAGTTTTATCTTTTTCATATTTTATTCTGTCTATATTAAGTCTGGTCCAACTATTTACTATAAATTCAATAGAATCCCTTAAATCTATTAATTCAGTAATTATATTAGATGCGGTATCTATATTATGAAAATTACACTGAGCTAATTTTCTTCTAAAATTATAAATATCAATAGCTTTCATATTTGATTAGTTTCTTTTAAATAAATCCATAATTGATATTTAGTTAATCCTTCTTTATACATACATTCTTGACGGGATTTATATTCTCTTCCTTCATAAATACAAGGTCTAGCTTTCTTACCTCTTCCACTTACTTTATAATCTTCAGAAGTAAATCTTTCTATATTATGTTGTTTCTTAGCTTCAATGGCATCATTGATAATTTTAATAGATTCTAATTTACGTTTTTTAACAGGAGCATAAGAAATAGATTTTATTTCATGGTGATTTTCTTTGATAAAATTAATAAGAAATTCCCAATCTTTTCTTTTAATTTCTTCAAAATGACTACAATAGACTCCTAATCCATTATCACCATTTTCATCCCAATCAAGTAGTTGTATAAGATTTTCTTTTATTTGAGTATCATCAGTAGTATCTTTTTCATCATTATACATAAAACGAGCGTAAGCATTAATTAGCTTACGTTCGTCTATTTCTCTTAAAAGTTCTACATTAACTACTAGTTGAATCATATTACTATATAACTTTCATAATTATTCATAATCACGAATTGCAATAAGTACAGGTTGTTGAGGTATTTGACTTCCTTCTTTGCCAGACATTTCAAAATACTTAACAGTAGCCATTTTACCTACTAATTCATCTATATGTTCACGATACCATTGTTTTTGTTCTCTATCACCAATAGGCTTACAATTAAATTGTTGACCATCAGAAGTTGTCATAACAAAACACATATCTTCTTCACGAAGTCCTTCTGATAGTCCTACAATTTCATATTCAGAATCTTTATAAGCCTTCCATTTCACCATTATTTGAGTTCTTCCTCCTGGCTTATATTTAGCTTCAGGATCTCGAAGAACTAATCCTTCCCAACCTTCTGCTACATATTCATCGTGTAATTTCTTAATATATTCTTCCCCAGAAATAAGTTCATGTGGTACAATTTGAATTTTTAAATCATCTTCATTCCAACTTTTTTCTGGTTCAAAAGATAAATTTAAATCTTCTTGGAATTTATCAATTATATTAAGACGTTGTTCAAACGTTTTATCTACATCGACTATATCATAAACATATAATTCAAGAGGTTCACCGTCATATGCTGTTTTTTGAGTACGACATATTCCAGATATTTTATTAAGTGTCCATCCAAATTTAAAAGCTTCTGAATCAAGAATTAGGTTAGGATATTTTTTAAAATATTCAACTAATTTAGGATGTTTAAGTATATGTTCTAGAACAAAATCATAATTAGTAGCTCCTCCTCTAGATGCTGTATGAAGTTCTCCATCCCTATAATATACAAGAGTTCTTACTCCATTAATTTTGCGAGAAGCATACCAATCTTTTTCAAATATTTTTCGATTACTTATTTGAGTTTCAGATTTAGCTAACATTGGTTTCAATAGACCATCTTGATTAGTAGAATAATCTCCAACTATTTCTTTTAATTCTTCTTCAGTCATAGTATCTGGATTTTTATCTACCTTTTTATAACCTTTATCAAGTTTTTCTTTGATAAGATGATTCCATTGTAATACAGTTTGTTCAAGTTTATTTCTTGTAACTTTACCTCGTTCAACTGTTATAATAGGTCCCCATGTTTGTTTACCTCTATATTGACTAGAATATCTACTTATTTCATAAACATCTTTCTCCTTATTAAATTCATAATGAGTATAGAATATTCTAATTTTATTTTTACTATCTAAAGATATTAAATAACAAGAATCTTCTCTTGGAGGAACTACTATAGGTTGAAACAAATCAGACATTTTTAAAATATAAATTTTTATTAGTTAAAAGAAAATCCCATAATTCATCTATTGTATCTAACGGATAGCGGATTTCTTTCTCTTCATTAAACATATCTTTATCTTGTTTTACATATGCAGCTTTATCATCTACATTCTCCCATAGATAATATGCAATCCAATCTACTCCTACACTTGTAAAATTAGAATCTAAAAATATATCTAACATTCTTCCTACTGAGTCAAACCAATCAGATTCAAATAAAATAGTAGGATAACTCTTACCAGTTATAGCCATATCTAATCTATCAATACCTTCTTGAAATTCTTGATATGATTGAATAAATTTAGTAAATTCTTCTTTAGTAATCATTTTCCTTCACGAATAAGTCCTCCATCTGCACCTCTATCTGTGTCAGATAACTTATCTACTTCAATCCAATCAGTATGTTCTACTCTATTGAACTTAACTTGAGCAATAGCTGTTCCATCAATCCTATAAGGAGCAAGTTCATTTTCCATTTCAAGAAGATTTAATTCTCTATCTCCTTCTGGAAATAGCTGTTCAAATGGAGTACGAAGTTTATAAAATACATTCCATTCTCCAGTATAACCACTATCTATAGTACCTGGTGCATTTGGGATATATGCATCTGTTTTAGTATTAGTACTTCTTGGTCTAATTTCAGCTTCCCAATCCGGACTAAATTGTGTAGCAAATCCTAATTTATATTCAAATCTATCGTATTTAGGATTATATTTATAACTTACTGGAATTAAATCATAACAAGCATCTTCAACTGGATGTTTTTTAAATGGAATTACAGCATTTTCATTAAGTTTCTTAATTTTTACAATCATTGTTTAGATAATTAATAAATTGTCCTACAGCATTTCCTCGTTCTCCATAAAAAGGAATTTTGCTAGATTCATCTATTTCTAATTCTACAAAAGGAAAAGTAGTTGTTCCATAATAATTCATAAGTTTCCAACCTTCTTTTTTTCCTTTTAGTGTATTAATATCTATAAATTCTACAAAAATAGGAGTCTCCAGATTTATGTTATCTAGAAACTCCTTATCTTTTTCATCTTTATAAACAATCTTTACATTCATGTGTTATTGTATCAAATATAAATCCTTTTCTACAATCTAAACAAGCCCAGGTATCTTGAATTAACTGATTTTTTAATTGAGTATGTCCAAATACTTGATAACAATTTTCATAATTATTCGGACTATATCCAGACATTTTAGTATTAAAATGCTCTCTTAAATCTGCCCATTCACAGGAACCATACGAAGCATCTCCACCTCTATAATAAGATATATTAGAAATAGCTTTAATGTAATGAATATTAAAATCCTTTAATTGTGTATCTTTTAATACTCTAGCTGTTTCAAAAACTAAAGAATTATTTTCTAATTCGACTCCTTCATCGTATTTCATGTAGTGATACAAAAATTCTTCAGCCCATCCTTCAGAGATACCTGCATGACTAAATATCGTATCATTTTCAATCCATACGAAGTTAAAATATTCTAAATTTTCTAAAAAAAACTTATAATATTTTTCCCAGTTTTCATAATCAGTTCTTGTTGCAGAACTAAAGTTAGACCATATATAAGAGTCCGTATGATTCCCAGTCAATAAAATATATTTATCTGGATTATTTCTTTTTAATGAAACAATATCAATTAACATCTTTAGATTAGATTCTACATCCCAAAAATTATCACATTCCATTAATTCTGGATTTTCTTCAATTTCATTTTGGTATGGATCTAAATAATCTCCTAAAAATATTATTTTATCAACTTTATTTGCATTATCAGTTATTGCTTTTCTCCAAAACTTACGACAATGAACATCAGGAATTACTAGGTATTTCATTTATTCTATTTTTAAAGTCTTTTAAAAGAGGTAAAAATTCAGATTCAAAGTTATCTCCATCAATACTCCAACTTTCAGTTTTAATATTAATAAATTTACCACCTCCTCCATCTCTAGAAGAAATAATTATTTCTTGAGCATCATCTCTATTCTCAGTGCAATCTGCATTTTGAACATATTTACAAGTGACTTCATCTAGTAATATTTGATTATCGTCAGGCCAATCTTTAAATATTATTTCCATAAATTAATTAATACTGCTGCTAAATATATTAAAGCTACTATAATACATATTGTTAAAAGTATTGCAGTAGGAATCCATAACGGACTAAATACCCACCACCAAGACCAATCTATTTTATCAAATATCTTAGCGAAGAAAAATGCTAAAAATATAACAACATTTAATACTCCAACTAACGAAATATTTATTTTTTTAATTTTCTCCTCCATGTTTCCAAAATTTATAAGTTATATCTACCATTTCTTTAAAGCGGTTTTTATTTTTTATATATTTACTAGAATTTGGAACTAATTTAAACATTTTTTGATTAGTATTAGGATTATTTAAAGGACCATATTCTTCCATATAAGGACCTATCTTTATATAGTCCAATACTTCGAAATCAAAATGAACAACACTATAACCTCCAGAATATACTCCAACTTTTAATTCAGGATACTTATCTTTTATAAAACGAGATAATTTATTAATTTCTTCTTCTTTTCCTCCCATAAACCCCACTAAGGTAATTCCTTTATTAGAATCTATAAGTTTATTAAGTTCATCAAATGTTAGTTCAGTACCAACATCTTTCCAAAGTTCTGGACTATGGCATCCAGGACAATGCCAAGGACAATTCGATATGTTTATACATAAAGAAATCTCATCAGGAAATTCACTAAATGTAATTTGTGTATCAGTATATTTCATGACTATATACTCTTTTCTTTTGTTCTATTTTTCTGGGGTTACTAAAAGCACTAACAGGTCTTAAATATCCAATAATTCTAGTCCAGTAATCTATATTTTTACTATGGCATATAGGACATTCTTCTATTGGAGCATTTACTACATGACCACAATTTTTACATTCACTAATAGGAATATTAAAAGTAAAGTAATTAGTTCCTTGTTCTATTGCAAAATCTATTAATTTTGTATACTGAGCTTCTGACAAATGTTCATCAAGGTTTGCATGAAGAGCTTGTCCTCCGTCGCAATATGGAGCAACTTGCTTCCCATGTAAAATAAACTTATCAAGAATAGAAGTATTATCCCAAGGATTGTAAAAATAGCAGTTGTATAAGTTCTGATTTTCTGGTACCCAATAACCGTCTTTCTTATCATGTTCATAAAGTTTTACACCTAATCCTTCACCGGGAATTGCTTCACTATTGAATAAAATAGGCTTTTTCTTATTATGAATAGAATGAATTTTATTTTGTTCCTTTACTGTTCCAAATATTAATCTTAAGAAATCAATATATTCTTCATTGTTAGAAACAGACATTCCTAAGAATTGAGCAGCTTCAGTATATCCAATTAATCCAATAGTAGAATATAATTTTTTCATATAAATATATCCTCCATTAGATGGACTAAACATACCTTTTTCTTCTAAATCATAAAGCATTGTTTTATAAGCAATATGATATTTATATACTCTTTCAAGAATTTTTATTAAATAAAACTTTAAAGAATCATGTTGATTTCCAACAGTTGGAACTCCTCCAATAGATTTACACCAATCTTGAACAATTCTATTAATATTAAGAGTAATTACATTACAAGATCCAGTCATAATTCCAGTCAATCCAGTAGTACTACTAAATGTGTTTTCTTGCATTTCATTAAGTACCCTACAACAACTAGCTAATGCACTTGGATTATTAGAAAGATAACAGAAGAAACTTCCTCCTTTTGCCCATTCTTCAGCACATAATTTCTTATAATCTTTATCAATCACATCATGTCCGTTATGTACCATTGCCATAGTGGTTACTGGAAACGTGAGAGGCTTAATTAATCTTAAATCTCTATGAAGTTCCATAAAGATTCTTTGAAGAGTGTCTATAGCTTCCCATCTTGGTTGAGTTCCATCAGGATAATAAAAATCTTCAAATATACTATTAAAATATGTCTTATCATAGTAAGAAACATTTGAAACATAAAATATTCAATATAGTTCGCTACACTATATTCGCTTTTCAGCTGCTCTATATTTCTATAGAGATTAGACTATATCACATTCTATTTCTAGAGTCCTACCACTTCCACACGCTTGTGTGTACTCCACAAGGGATAGTCTTTGAACCTTCGTATTAAACGCTTGGCTGCTGATTGCCCTCATCCTAAATGTTAGGGTTTTCCAGCAATTCGATAGGTTTATCGTCCGCCTTCAATTGTTTCTTATATCCATGAACTTTAAATAAATGACAATCTTGACAGTAAGTAATTAAATTGTCTAAATCGCACAATTCGGAATCTTTAATAGCTATTTCATAGAGTTCATTTATATCTTTAACAGGATCTAAATCAGGATGTTCTGAGAGTATTCTATAAAAAATTTCTTTAAAAGGTTTCTTATGATGTACCTATAAATCTTTTTTATTTCCACATCCATCATATTGACAACAATAATGGTCTCTTGCTAAAACTTTTGTTACTTGTTGTACTTTAAAAAATTCTCTTAATCTTCGATATAAAGAAGTTACTCCACCTTTCCAATTTGGATGTTTATCTCCAATCATTAATCCTATATGTGCTTCACCTGTTCCTCTTATTGGAATATTAAAGTTTTTAAGTATTCGATCTATTACATCTGGACTACAATTAAACATGTCTCCTATATCCTTTTTAGATTTTCTTTGATTTATATACAAATCATATATAAAATCTTTATCATAGAATTCCTTAGGATATTCTTTTTTATTATAAGCAAATTGTGCTTCACAATAAGATCTAATAGCAACTCCACAATGTACAAGATGATTTTTAACACTAGTGTGAGTCATTCCAAAAATTTCTCCTATTTTTGTAGTAGACATTTTTTCTTCTAAATATAATCTTATTATTTCTGAATCGTTAGTGTTATCATATTGACTAACTAATCTTGGGTCTGCAATTATTTTCAAATTATATTTTTTTAAATATCTATAAATAGAAGTTTCTGAACAATTTAATTCACTAGCAATTTCATCAACATGTTTTCCTTGTTCTATTAAAGATTCTAAAATATCTTTTTTTATTATTAATTTTTCTTTTTTAATATCTAGTTTAATTAATAAACTTTTTAATCCTGCAACAGTTAATCCACATTCTGCTGCAACTTCCGCTCTTGGCCTATCTTTTATTATATATTCTTCGATAAGCCATTCTTTTGATTTATTAAATTTTGCCATATAAATATATAATATTATTAAATTTTAACAATATTAATATATTTATATTTCAACCTGAATCAAAATAAACCTTTCGGTAAAGAAGCCTATAAAAAATTTTTTGACGGACTGTTATAACTTCTGTTACCTGCAGGCTGATTTACTCCATATATAAATTGTTTCATACCTTTCCTAATAGCTCTTTTAATAGTCATAGGTTTAAGAGTATGTTCTGTAGTAGTTATTACATCAAGTTTTTTATACCATTCTGGACCAAACTCTGCTATTACATAATAGTTTAAAGCTATGAAATAATCACCTAAAGCTACAGCACCTTTAGCATTAGCACTAAGTAGAAAAGTTAAATTAGTTACTTGTCCACTAAATGATTGAATATCATTAGGAGCACTTGGAGTAACTCCATCAATCTTTCCAACACCTTCTGCCATCAATGGATATAATGAAGCTGCCATACAATATGGTTTTAATACAGGAGATGAGGCTTCATCGTGAGTATAAATTATCCAATTTTCTAAGTCTTTTATATATTGTTTACCTAAATCATTATCTTCTGGAAATAACTCATTAAGTTTGTCCTTCATTCTTTGTCTTTGAATACGTCTATTTGTTACCTTGTAAACTTCACCTTCAAGGTTAGCCACGTTTTTCATGGTAACATTAGCATTAGCATCAGTTTCAGAGGCAGTTGAAGCGTTAGTGTCAGTATTAGCATATTCATCCATGTAATCAATTCTTTCACGAATAAATCTAGCTTGCTTATGTTCTAATCTATATGTTTGATAACTATCAGCTACTTCGTTATAATCAAAATTTCTTAAAGTTTCTATTACTTGGTCTTGAATATCTTCTATTGACATTTCATCCCAAACTTTAACAGAATTAACTACCTCGTTATAAACATCTTCATCTACATCATATCCAATAGACTTAAAAGCTGCTTTTATAGCATTTTTAATTTTAATTGGATTAAATTGTTCTTTTTTGTTGTTTCTTTTAATAACATACATTATTTTTTCCATATTTAAAAAAATTAAAGGGTTATAAGAATATAAATATATTCATAATAACCCTCTAATCAAAATAATAGTCTATACTAATAATTTATATATAGTATTAAATATTTCTTCATTAACTTCTTTACTATGTTCTGTGTAATGATCTATATTATTAGAATTTTCTGTATCATTACAAGTTAAAATTACTTTATAAGTTCTCATGTCATTCTTTCAAAAATTTCTTTCGATTCATCACTGTGAGGATCGTGCAACCCATGCACCTTAATATCATCCCAATATAAAATATTACAATTCCAAAGAATTTGACCAAATCTCCAATCTGGATATTTTTCAACGTATTCAGATAATCTTTCTAATATTAATTTATTATACTTTTGCCTTTCCATAAGCTAATATAGTTTCATATGCTTCTTTAGATATATCATATACTTCACCACTAATACATCTAACCCGTTTTATAACTGCTATTCCATAAGTACCTTTTTTAACATCTTCAGAAATGGATTCAATTGTGTCCATATTAATATATGACCTTTCTGTATTTTTTACTAAATTCATATATCAAGAATATCTTTAAGTAATAAAGTCTTTTCAAATATATTAAATGGATCTTTTTTCATTCCATCAGTAAGTACTTGAGTAAACGCATTATATACTTGATACATACTTACTATTCCACTATCAATTCCAGTATAATAATCACTATCCTCTTTTTCAAATAATGATTTATAAGCATCAATAGGAGCAGATGTTGCAATTTTCACTTTACCATAGCGATTATCAAAATTATAGTTAATACAATTTCTAATCCATTTACCTAAAGATTCATTAACATTTTGAACATGAGTATCAAATTCAGATTCAACTAGTTTCTTTAACCAAGATCCGGTATCATCAGTCTGTGAGATAATACCTATTAATGAATTATAATCAATTGCAGTTTCAGATTCTAATTCTTGACAAGATAGCAACTGTGGACTGAATACACAAAGATTAGTACATGACATTCTTTCTTGACCTTTAAAGAATTTAACAACAGGTTTACGAACATCGAGTCCATAAACCATTCCAATAACTGCTCTATGAGGATCATCATTAAACTTATATTCATCTGGAAGAATAGCTTCAATAAGAACTCTATTATAAGTTATATCTTCAGTATTAATACTTCCGTCTTCTGTATATGTAATTTGAGTTGGAAGTTGTACTTGAACTCTAAATTCAGAAGTTAATTTCTGAACTCTTTCTAAAAAAGGTTCAACATATGCTTTAGTAGGAAAATATTCTCTATTTTTAATACGAGTAGCCTTTCCTGCAAGTAATTCATTTA
>Ga0247610_10002415_pt1 | contig 21547 bp, 14 predicted proteins | sample 174DNAGHGhighgp2_FD_193483 | JGI IMG/M metagenome (GOLD analysis project Ga0247610, IMG submission 193483) | Sheep rumen microbial communities from Palmerston North, Manawatu-Wanganui, New Zealand - 1742 DNA GHGhigh gp2 | ecosystem: Host-associated > Mammals > Digestive system > Stomach > Rumen...
CTTCGAGGACCAGTTCCGCAACCAGATCCTCAAGAAGTACGAAGGCCAGGTGCCTTGCGAGCTGTGCTTCCAGGCCCTGGACGACCTGCCCGAGGGCTTCAAGGTGCCCGAAGGCCGCGTCAAGCCTTGGGGCACCAACCACGCCGTGCTCATGGGCAAGGACATCATCAAGGAACCCTTCTGCGTCATCAACTGCGACGACTTCTACAACCGCGACGCCTTCATGACCATCGGCAAGTTCCTCGCTGAGCTGCCCGAGGGCAGCAAGGGCAAGTATGCCATGGTGGGCTTCCGCGTGGGCAACACGCTGTCGGAGAACGGCTCCGTGGCTCGCGGCGTGTGCGGCAAGGATGCCAATGGCAACCTCACCGGCGTGGTGGAGCGCACCGAGATAGAGCGCATCGACGGCGAGATCTGCTACAAGGACGGCGACAAGTGGGTGCCCGTGGGCGGCGAGAACGTGCCTGTGAGCATGAACATGTGGGGCTTCACGCCCGACTACTTCGAGTACAGCGAGGCCTACTTCAAGGAGTTCCTCTCCGACCCGAAGAACATGCAGAACCTCAAGGCCGAGTTCTTCATACCCCTCATGGTGGACAAGCTCATCAACGAAGGCACCGCCACCGTCAAGGTGCTCGACACCACATCGAAGTGGTTCGGCGTCACCTACGCCGCCGACCGACCCGGCACCGTGGAGCGCATCAAGGCACTCGTTGACGACGGCACATATCCGTCACCTCTCTTCTGAACAGTGACAACGAGGGCGACAGCCTTCAAGGTGGGTCCTGCAGACTGGACACTAACGCGCCAGACTGTAGGACCCACAGTCATATATCCACATCACACCACCCATCACACACACCTAAAAATTGTGAAATGAAAATATTTGGCATAGGAATGAACTACGTGGAGCACAATAAAGAGCTCCACGAATCGTTATTAAAGACAGATGCCCCCGTGGTGTTCACCAAGGCCGACTCGGCACTGCTGAGCGACGGAAAGCCGTTCTTCATCCCCGACTTCACACAGCGGTGCGACCATGAGTGCGAACTCGTGGTGCGCATATCGAGGCTGGGACGGAGCATACCGCAGCGCTTCGCACATCGATACTACGACGCCGTGACCGTGGGCGTTGACTTCACGGCGCGCGACCTGCAGCAGCAGCTGCGACAGCGAGGCCTGCCATGGGACATCTGCAAGGGCTTCGACGGCTCGGCAGCGGTGGGGCGCTTCGTGCCTCTGAGCGAGGTGGGCGACATACAAGACCTCACCTTCTCACTCTGCCGCAACGGACAGGAGGTGCAGCGAGGACACACGGCAGACATGAACTACGGTGTCGATGAGCTGGTGAGCTACATAAGCCTGTTCTTCACGCTGAAGACCGGCGACCTCATCTTCACAGGCACGCCATCGGGCGTGGGACCGGTGAGCATCGACGACCACATCGACGGCTACCTTCAAGGGCAGCACCTATTATCCTTCAACGTCAAATAACAACGAACGACAACCACACCTACAATACGCATGCGACCCATCCTACTTCAGTACATACTCTCTGTGCTACTGCTGCTGACAGGCTCCACGGCGGCAGCACAGTCGCCATTCACACAGTTCGACTGGCAAGCCATGCGCATTGACTCCATCCTGCCGACATACAACGAGGTGGTGCCGCTACAGACGGACGGGCGCCTCTACGACTACGACGTGCGCGTCACATATCCCGAATGGAAAGCACTGACGACAGCCGAGAGCCTCGTGGCCGACCGCTACGCCTATCTCTTGGCCGACACACTGCGCATACGCACCTTCGTAGGCATGAGCCGAAGGCAGAGCTTCATGGACATCTCATTCGTGCCCGTCGTCAGGCGCGGCAACGGCTATGCCAAGTTGCTGAGCTGCAAGCTCGAGATCGTGCCGAAGGCCAAGGCGGGCACACCCGGCAGCAGGAAGAGAGTGGCAGCCACGCGCGCCGCTGCCGACCGCTATGCCGCCGCGAGCGTCCTGGCCGAAGGCAGGTGGGTCAGAGTGAGCCTGACAGACGACGGCATCTACCGCCTCACCAACAGCTCACTGCGCTCGCAGATGGGATTCACCAACACGGCAAACATACACGTCTATGGCTATGGCGGACACATGCTGCCCGAGATGCTGACAGGCGACGAGTGGGACGACCTCGAGGAGGTGCCGCTGCTGCCCGTGGCCGACGGCTACCTGTTCTTTGCCAACGGACTGACGAGCACCGACGAGGGGCGGCACGTCATCAACCACTACGCACGCAGTGCATACTATTTCATCACGCAGACAGACACGCCGGCAGCAACTATCGCCACACTCGAACCACCCACAGCGACGCCGACAGCCGAGGTCTGCGACTTCGACGCCGTGGCCTACCACAACCCGCAGGAGTTCGCATGGTTCAGCGGAGGACGGCAGCTCTTCGAGAACTACAACTATGCCAACGGCAACACACGGACATACGTCATGAAGCTGCCCACACACGCCGCCACTGCCGAGGGCACCCTGACGGTGGCTTTCTCGGCCGCCAACAAAAGCGAGACGGAGCTGTCCACCATCGCCAACGGCCAGCAGCAGACCACGGCACGCATCAGCCGACTGGCCGACTACACCTACGCCATGCTCACCACACGACGCTTCGCCATCGACGTGCTGCCATCCAACACGATACAGCTCTCCACGACGCGCGGCAACAACGCACGCCTCAACTACCTCGAACTGGCCTACAAGGGGCTGATGCGCCTTGACGCCGACATACCCCAGATACACTTCAGCCTCACCGCTGACGAAGCCGCCACAATGACCCTGGAATATGCCGCCGGACAGAAACCCCAGATCTGGCGGCTCGGCGAGCCAGGAGTGCCGGCGGCACGCCTCGCTGCCACAGAGGCCGACATCACCGGCGCCGACGGCAGCGTCCGACATGTGCTGCGTGCCGCCGTCGAGGGCGACGGCGCCACGCACCGCTATGTGGCCTTCGATGCCAATGTGGCCGACAGATACCCAACGGTAGAATATGCCGGAACCATCGACAACCAGAACCTCCACGCACAGGAGGCAGCAGACATGGTCATCATAACACCCGCAAGCGGCATCTTCGACGCCGAGGCCGAACGTCTGGCCGAGGAACACCGACAGCTCGACGGGCTGAAGGTCGCCGTGGTAAGGGCCGACAAGATCTACAATGAATTCTCATCCGGCACGCCCGACGCCACAGCCTACAGACGCTTCTTGAAGATGCTCTACGACCGCGCCGACGACATCGACGACGCACCGCGCTACCTGCTGCTCTTCGGCGACTGTGCCTGGGACAACCGCATGCTCACCGCAGCATGGATGACATACGACCCCGACAACTTCCTACTGGCATTCGAGAGCGAGAACAGCGTGAGCGACACCAAATGCTATGTCATGGAGGACTATTTCGGACTCCTCGACGACGGTGAGGGGGCATCGCTCGTCAACGACAAGACCGACATCGGCGTGGGACGCTTCCCCGTGCGCACACTCACCGAAGCACGCACACTCGTCGATAAGACGGTATCATACATGCGAAGCGAACACGTTGGCGCATGGAAGAATGTCGTCGCCGTGCTAGGCGACGACGGCACCGCCAACGAGGACGGCAACATACACATGGAATATGCCGACAGCATAGCACGCGTCATCACACGCCTGCACCCCGAGGTGGAGGTGCGCAAGACGATGTGGGACGCCTTCGTGCGAGAGGCCACCACGACAGGCTACCGCTACCCGCAAGTCACACAAGCGCTGAAGGAACAGATTCAGGAAGGGGCACTGATGTTCAACTACACCGGACATGCCGCAACATATTGCCTCTCACACGAACAGGTGCTGCGCATCGAGGACTTTGCATCCATCTCGGCACCGAGAGCAGCACTGTGGGTCACGGCGGCCTGCGACGTCATGCCCTTCGACACGCAGACCGACAACATCGGCGAGACAGCCATCCTCAACAAGAACGGACTCGCCGTGGCATTCTTCGGCACGGCACGCACGGTGTATGCCAACAACAACCTGCAGATCAACCGCGAGTTCTGCAAGGATGTGTTCGGCACAGACAGCAACGGACGCCCCAACCGCATCGGAGATGCCGTCCGTGACACCAAGGTGAGGCTCATCACCGCCAACATGGAGGCCGGAAACCTCGAGAACAAGCTCCACTATGCCCTCCTCGGAGACCCGGCACTGCGCCTGGGCAGCGTGGAGAACCGCATCGTCATCGACAGCATAGCCGGCATACACATCGACGCCATCCCCGACGACTTCACCCTACACGCCGGGCAGCGCGTACGCTTCGCCGGACACATCGCCAACGCCGAAGGCACACTCATGAGCGACTTCAACGGCACCATAACAGGCCGACTCTACGACAGCGAGAGCAGCGTCACATGCCGCAACAACGACCGGCTGCCGGAACCGTTCCGCTTCAAGGCATACGACAAGCTCCTCTACACCGGAGCCGACAGCGTGGCCGACGGCCGCTTCGCATTCACATGCCCGATGCCCATCGACATCAAGTACAGCGACGAGGCAGGGCGGCTCGTATGCTTCGCCGTGAGCAACGACCTGCGCACAGAAGCCAACGGCTACTGCGAAGACTTCGCCGTGGGAGGCACACAGCCTGACCTCAGCGACACCACCGGGCCGCAGATCACGGCATACCTCAACAGCGACACCTTCGCCGACGGCGACAAGGTGGGGGCCACACCTTACTTCGTGGCACTGCTGGCCGACGAGAGCGGCATCAACTATTCGGGCAACGGACTGGGCCACGACCTCGAACTCATCATCGACAACAACCCCGCCACGACATACATCCTCAACGACTACTACACAGGCTCATTCGGCGACTACAGCCGGGGCAGCGTGGCATTCAGCATACCGCAACTCGACGAGGGCGACCACACGCTGACATTCCGCGCATGGGACATGCTCAACAATTACTCCACGACATCGCTCAACTTCATCGTTGACCCGACGATACAGACGGGAATCATCAGCCTCACAGCAACGCAAAGCCCCGCCACGACACAGACACAGTTCCTGCTACACTACGACAGGCCCGGCAGCCCGTGCGAGTTCACCATCGAGGTCTTCGACTTCAGCGGACGACTGCTGTGGACACACACCGAGCAGGGCAGCAGCTCCAACGGACTCTACGCCATAACATGGAACCTCACCACAGGAGGGGGCATGCCACTGGGCAGCGGCATTTATCTCTACAGGGCACGCATCTCATGCGACAGCGCCAAGGAAGCCACGAAGGCGCAGAAGATTGTCATCAACAGAAGGAAATGAGACGAACGCAGCACACACACAACCCACCGGCCCTGTCACATGCCAGGACACTGCTCACAGACACAGCTCACAGACAGATATGCGCCGCCCTACGAGGTGACGCGCAACCCGAATTACGAATTTTTGAAACGCAAAGATGAAATTCAACAAGAACCTCCGTGCCATAGCCCTTGCCGCACTGCTCAACGTAGCGCTGACAGCCGGCGCACAAGACAAGCAGAACATGTTCAACCCCGTGACGTCGAGTGTCACTTCACTGTCGATAGCACCCGACGCACGAGGCGGAGGCATGGGCGACGTCGGTGCGGCGACAGAAGCCGACGTGTACTCACAATATTGGAACCCGGCAAAATACCCGTTCTGCGTGGGACGAGCAGGAGTCGCCGTGAGCTACACACCATGGCTGCGAAAACTCGTCAACGACATCAACCTCGCACACATCGCAGGATTCTACCGCATAGGCAACTACTCCGCACTCTCGGCGTCACTACGCTACTTCTCGCTCGGAGAGGTGGACCTCGGATGGGGCAACGAGGGCGGAGCCACCAACGGCATGACAATCAAGCCATACGAACTCGGAGCAGACATCGCATACTCGAGAATGCTGTCTGAATACTTCTCCATGGCAGTGGCAATGAGGTTCATATACTCCGACATCACCTACGACTACACATCTGAGAGCTCGGCAGGAAAAGCATTCGCGGCCGACATAGCACTCTACTACAGCAACTATGTCATGATGGCAAATCGCGAATGCAACCTCGCCTTCGGCCTCAACATCAGCAACATAGGCTCGAAGATCAGCTACGGAGGCTCCGACAACTCGGAGTTCATACCCACAAACCTCAGACTCGGACTCAACCTCACCATACCATTCGACGAGTACAACCGATTCTCCATCGCCACCGACCTCAACAAGATGCTCATACCGACATATCCCAAGAGAGGAGAGGACGAGACCGACAACGACTACACCGACCGCGTGCAGCGCGAATACTACGACATCTCGCCCATTGCAGGCATCTTCAAGAGCTTTCACGACGCCCCGGGAGGATTCAAGGAGGAGCTGCAGGAGATACAGTGGAGCATCGGTGCCGAATACAGCTACAACGACAGATTCTTCGTACGCCTCGGCTACCACGATGAGGCTGCCAACAAAGGCAACCGTAAGTACATCACCGCCGGAGCAGGATTTCACATGAGCGTCTTCTCGCTCGACGCATCCTACGTCTTCTCGACAGCACAGACAAACCCGCTCGACCAGACCATGCGCTTCTCACTCGCCTTCGACCTCGACGGAATGAAAGACCTCTTCGGACGGAAACGCAGATGACACACTCAACAAATCACGACACATGCAACGAATAGGTTTTGGCTATGACGTCCACCGGCTGGTGGCAGGCCGCGAGCTGTGGCTCGGAGGCATACGACTGGAGCACGACATGGGACTCCTGGGGCATTCCGATGCCGACGTCCTCATACACGCCATCTGCGACGCACTGCTTGGTGCCGCCAACATGCGGGACATCGGCTTCCACTTCCCAGACACTGCGGCGGAGACCGACGGCATAGACAGCAAGATTCTGCTGCGACGCACAGTGGAGCTCATCGCCACAAAAGGGTATCGCGTGGGCAACATCGACGCCACGGTATGTGCCGAACGGCCGAAACTCAACCCGCACATTCCAGACATGCAGAAATGCATGGCAGACGTCATAGGCATAACAGCCGACGACATCAGCATCAAGGCCACGACGACAGAACGGCTCGGCTTCACAGGGCGCCAGGAGGGCATAGCGGCATATGCCGTATGCCTCATCGACAAAGAGTAGTGAGCACCCCCGGTTGATTCCCATCTACTTCCTTGACGACGAATGCCACAAGGCGCTATGCAACACCGCCATGCTGGTCAACGCTGGCATTACGAACGCCGACGGCACGGCAGGCATGACACATGCTTCCCCCGGGCATGACACATGCATCCCCCGGGCGAGGCACTTGCTTCCCCCGGGCGAGGCACTTGCATCCCCTGCGGGTGTCCGGGAAAGCCCCTAGGGGAGATATGAAACTCGCCTAGGGAAGTTACATAACTCGCCTAGGCGAGTTTATAAACTCCCCTAGGGGATGCACTGCCCGTCCTTGGAGGATGTTCACAAGCTCACGACAACATCGACCTCACCCACCCGCAACATCATCAACAACAACCACATAGCCGCCCCCGACCTCACAGGCGAGGGCAGATGACGTGCAGGAGCTGTGAGAAACGTTAAAGAAGCTTAATAAAAAGTGGTCTTCTGCTAACATATCGTGAAAATACCTTATATTTGCAGACCAAGACACTATGATTTAATGAGAGAGGCGAAGCTACTCATCGTAACAGCCTTATTACTAACGATTTCGGTCGTGACGAAAGGGCAAATGCCAGACAGCCGGTTTTACCGTCAGATGTCGGGGTTCCCCTTCGTGATAGTTTCCGAAGAAGACATCACCACTCCGCCTCAAATCTCAGACTCACTGTTTGATGCTGCGGCACGCGGCATACGCTTCAAGGCGAACAGCACTGAGTTGCAGCCCGCAGACCCGTTTATTCCCCTATACATAGAGCAGATTGTGCCACTGCTGCAGTCCAAGCGCCTGGAGCTCAGACGCGTCTTCGTGCGAGGTGCGGCATCGCCGGAGGGCTCATACCAGAACAATGTCAGGCTGGCACGAGGACGTACACGACGGCTCATAGAGTTCCTCGACAAGGGGCTGGGACAGTCGGTGGCAGACATTCCCCTCGACGCGAAGGACATCACCGAGGACTATGCCCTGCTCGTGAAGATGATGAAGGAGTCGGGCGATGCCGACTACGACGAGGTCAGCACGCTGTGGCAGGAGTGCAACGGCGATGAGCTGTGCTGCAAGCGACGTCTGCAGGCCCTGCGTCAGGGCACGGTGTGGCGTCGCCTGCTGCGCGAATACTTCCCGGCCTTGCGTCAGGCACGCGTCATCCTGTGGTTTGCACTCAGGAAAGACGCCCCGATGCGCGGACGGACCCTTGACGCTGCACCCACCATGACGGAGCCCTCTGCCGAGGCAACGATGCCCCTGTCAGAGGTGACGCCAGTCGTCATAGAGCCCGCCATGGACTATGAACGCCGCCACCTGATAGCCGTAAGGACAAACCTGCTGCACGACCTGCTCTACGTGCCGCAGTTCGGGTGGGCGCCAGGCATCAACGTACAGCTGGAATACTACCCACGGCGGGGACACTACACCATCAATGTGGGCTACACACACATCACACACCGACGATGGAGCGCACACAAGTTCTTCCAGATGCGCGACGCACAGCTGGAGGTGCGACGCTATTTCGCCGGCGGCGGACGCTTCCTGGGACTCTACCTGGGGGCCTATGCCGAGGGCTTCAAGTACGGCATCGGCTTCAGCAAGACAAAAGGCTGGCAGGGCGAAGGCGGAGGCGGAGGCTTCAGCGTGGGCTACACCTGTCACCTCAACCGCAAGGGCAGCCTGCGCATGGAGTTCAGCGCCAGCCTCGGATTCTTCATCACACGCTACGACCCCTACGTCTATGGCAACACACTCACCAAGGAAGAAGACGGGCTCTACTACTACGACTACTACGGCAATGCCAGCGAGTTCAAGGAGCGCAACCACCGACTGACATGGTTCGGACCCACTAACGCCGGCATACACCTGACCTACGACATCATCTACCGCAAGAAGACGAGAGTGAAGGACGAAAAGGTTAAGGACGACTGACAGGCTGCCGCCGCAACCCGCAAAAACATACAGAGACATACACACTGAGATATGAAGACAAGAGACATAACAGCAAGACTGAGATATCGCAGCCACGGCATACGTCGCGGAGGCAGATGCCTCATTCGCTGCGCCTCGATCTTCATCCTATCATCGCTGTTCTCATGCATCGAGCCGCCGCTCCACCTGCCGGGACAGGACATGCTCGTGGAGATGCCTGCCGTTGATGTGGAGATGGAGGTGGTGTGGAACATCGATGCCGACTGGAGCACCAACTGGTACTACGGCTGGGACGCTACGGACGACGCGATATGGGGCTCCATAGGCTACACCGAGCCATCAAGCTATCAGGTGAGACGCTACTATACAGGCGACAATCCCGACGGCCCGCACGACGACATCGACGCATTCTCTATCAGGGGCACACATTTCCGACGATTCTTCTCCTTCGGCTACTACGACATACTCTTCTGGAGCGACATCGACTCGAAGGACGGCACACAGGTGCTCGTCATCAACGAGACGCCGGAGTCGGTGGACGCCACCACCACGGGAACACGAGGCATGGCGCGCGCCGCAGTACTGATGGGCAACGGACAGGAGGAGACAGACTCCACACAGATCGTCGGACTGCGCAACCAGCCCGAGATATTCTTTGCCGCATACCCCGAGGACATATACATCTCGCGCGACCTCAGCGAATACGTCTATGACCCCGTGGAGAATATCTACATCAAGAAGATAGAGACCCAGCTGCGACCTCTGGTTTACATCTATCTGGTGCAGGTCGTACTGCTCAACAACGACGGGCGCGTCAAGGGTATCAACGGAAACGCATCGCTATCGTCGTTTGCCAGCGGCACCAATGTGAATACCGGACACACCAACAACCAGCCATCCCTCATATACTTCAACACACGCCTGAAGAAAGGCATGACATGCGACCGCGGACCATGCGACATCATAGGAGGGAAGTTCACCACATTCGGACTGTGCGACATGGAACCATACACGCGCTCCGACAACATTTACCGGGGATCGCGAGCCGAATTGAAGAACCACCTCTTCTTCGACCTCGTGTTCAGCAACGACAGCGAGAAGACATACTCCGTAGATGTCACAGAACAATGTCAGAGTCAGGCACACGGAGGTGTCATAACAGTATATATCGACTGCAAAGACCTCATACCGCCAGAAGGTCCCGAGAAGGGCACAGGCAGCCTCTTCGTGCCAACGATAGAGGACTACGACGAAGTGTACTGGGAGGTCGAGATGTAAACACATAACAAAATATTACTGAACGACAGATAATAATGAGTGTATAAAAACGATTAACAAACACCCAAAACAACAAACAAAAGGCAAAGCAGACAAAAGACAAAACCAACAAAAACAAACAAAGCAAGAGAATAAACAATATTTATTAACAACAAAGTACTTTACAATTATGAAGAAAAACTTTTTATTCGCATTTGCCGTCGCCACAGTGGCACTCGCCAGCTGTAGCAGCGACGATGTTGTCAACGACAACGTTGGCGTCAGAAACTCAGGACAGGTGCCCATCGGCTTCAGCGTCCAGAAGCAGAACATCACACGTGCTGCCAACCTCGAGAACGTCAAGCACTACAACTTCGGCGTGTGGGCATGGAAGGTGCAGGGTAAGAACTCGCTGGAAGATGCTGAAGTGATGAACAACTATCTGGTGGGATATAGTGGCAGTGGTGTAGGTTACGACCATACTAATGCTACCACGTGGGCTACCGCCCCCGGCACTACCTCCGACCACACCTCTCCCTGGTTCTACGAGGGTCTGGGTACGGAAGAGTACACCACTGCAGCAGCTGGATTCTATAAGCCCACCGATGCTGACTACATGTCCAAAAACACCAACCAGTACCTCCGCTACTGGGATTTGGCATACGCCAAGACCAACTTCTATTGCTATGCTCCCTACAACAAGAGCGTCACCTTCACGAAGAATGCCACCACCAGCACCATGACGTTCCCCGCCACGGGTGCCATCCGCGATGGTTATGACGAGCCGCAGAACAGCACCTACAACGCTTACAGCCGCACCCTCGGTGAGTACATGTATGCAGTTGTCCAGGCCACCAACAGCTCTCTTGCCGATGTGACCGTTCCCTTCAAGCACATGGGCGCACAGCTCTTCATCCGCTTCTACGAGGACATCCCCGGCTACAAGGTGGAGCTGATTGACCTGGCTGCCGACCACGGAACGACCAGTGCCAGCGGCGACCTGACCAAGGGCATTCAGGCCACTCCTTCTATCAAGAGCGATGCTACTCCTGCAACCTACAGCAATGGTACTTATTACACCACAAGTGGTGCAACTGTTACTTTTAACGAGGCTACAGCAAAAGCGACCTACACTCCCTCTTGGACAGGAAGCACGACTGCCACGAACACCACTCCTCTGATGTTCAAGATTCCTCAGGCTGGTCTGACAACAGCAACTGATGCCCCTGCAAATCTGACAGATTTTGCGGGTCTTGGCGGCACCACACATAAGACCATCAAAGAAAAAGTTGCTACTGGAACTCAGGACTACAGCTACTCTCCCACCATCTACTACCCCGTGGCACAGCCTAACGACAGCAAGACGGGCTTCACCTTCCACGTTTCCTATCGCGTCATTGCAGAGGATAACAAGGAGGTCATTACCGTTCACAACGCTACTGTTCACGTTCCTTATAAGGGCTTCGCAAGCGACACGGATCCTGGCACACCTGCTGCAGATCAGTACATCACCGTCTGGCAGCCCAACGTGAAGTACACCTACACCTTCAAGATTACTCGCGGTTCTACGGGTACCACGGATCCTGACACCACCATCGACCCGACAAATCCTACCCCCAGCACCGTCAAGTCTCTCTATCCCATTGTCTTCGACGCAGCTACCATCGACGACTACACAACGAGCTTCTCGGAGTACATTGTGTCTGATGGAACAAACTACTAATTCCTCTAAACTCTCCGGGGGGCATGACTCCCCCCGGAGAGATTTCCAAACCGCATCGACACCTCCTTCTCCTCGAAGATTGAAACACACCTATTTATTATTAAAAAAATAACCGTCCAGATGCAGCAGGACAGAACACATAGACGCTACACCACATGGCTTTGCAGCCTACGCAGAGGCACCCTGTGCCTCGGCATCTGTGTGTCATGCCTCCTCATTGCTGCACTCGCCGCATGCTCTTCCGACTCCACCATCGACGACGAGCACCGTGTGGACCTGCGACAGCCCATGCGCTTCGGCGCCTCGTCGGCCGCCATCGCATCGTCGGAGACCGAAGTGACCAGAGCGGCCCTCCAGACGACGCACAACGACTTCAAGGTGGGCACGTGGAAAGCCTTCGGGCTTGCCACACAGCAGAACGTGATGGACGGCTACATGGTCAAATACCAGGCCGAGACCATCACCGACGGCACCTACTCCTACAACTGGTACTACCAGAAAGACGGCAGCAGCGAGGACGTCATCAAGGACCAGCTGCTCCGCTACTGGGACCTCGGCGCCTTCCCCTACGAGTTCCGCGCCGTGGCACCTTACAGCACCGACGCCACCATCACTCCCGACGGACTTACAATCAACGCTGCGTTCCAGTCCCAGACAATGAGCAACGACGTGCTGACACCCGCCAACTCTGCCACCGTGCCCGAACCCTGCGTGGTGGCCAACGTGAGCCGCACGAAGGACGAAACCAACTACATCGACACCGACAAACTGAGGAACAACACCGAAATCAACACCACTGGAAAGGCAGATGCCACTCGCGAGGTGCATGTGCCCTTCCACCACCTCCTCTCGAAAGTCGGCTTCCGTATCTTCATCGACAACCCCATGCCCACGAGCATGGAACATCAGAGTGACTACGGCGTGTGGATAGACAACATCACAGTCACCATCAAGAAAGATGGCCTCATCACCGCCAGCTCATCCTACACTGCCACCAACGACCAGGGACTGCTCCGCGGCACCTTCGGCGGCAACACCACCACATCCGACGAGCACACCATCCTCTTCCACAATGCATACTATAATGCGGAAATCCAGAACCTGCACTACCACCTCAACAAGGCTAATGCCTTCGACATGACCCCCGACTGCATACAGCAGATACCGCAGCAGGGAGTGAAGGTGCACGTGCGGATGACCATCCACACCAACCACGTGGAATCCGATCAGCAGGTCTTCAACTACGACAGCTGGCTCAGCCTCGACAAGACCAACACCTACGGCGACCTCTTCACTTGGGAGCCCGACACCAAATATATCTACTACCTCCACATCCCCAACCTCCACGGCCACGAGATATACCTCCACACCTGCGAGATTCTGCCCTGGGACGAGGTGCAGACTACCGACATTCCGGTGGAGATGTAAAGAGAGGATGAATATATATCGTCAAACAGTAAATTAATTGTAAATTAATAACATGTTGACCATTGCCAACCCCATCTACGACACCGTGTTCAAGTACCTCATGGAGGACGAACGCATAGCACGAACTATCCTTTCGGCACTGCTGAAAGAGGACATCGTGAAAGTGGAGGTGCGGCCGCATGAATACAGCAACGTGCAGAAGGAACTGCTCAGCATCTTCCGCATTGACTTCGCTGCCACTGTGCGCAAGGAGGACGGCGACGAGCAGCTTATTCTCATCGAACTGCAGAAGTCATGGCTGCCATCGGAGCTGCTGCGATTCCGCCAGTATCTGGGAGTGCACTACCAGAACCCGAAGAACATCGTCCAGGACAGCCCCGACCGTCACGCCCTGCCCATGGTGGCCGTATATCTGCTCGGACATACCGTGGGAGATATTCAGGAACCCGTGATATACGTGCGACACAAGGCATTCGACTACAACGAACAGCCCATCACACAAGGGATGCCGGACCCCTTCGTCAGCAGCCTCAACCACGACAGTATCATCGTGCAAATACCGCGGCTGCATGGCAAAATCAACAACCGGCTGGACAAGGTGCTGAGCGTCTTCGACCAGAAACGCACCGACCCGGACAACCAGCACTACCTCACCCTCGACGAGGCTGCTTACGGCAGCGCCGACTCCGATATGCAACCCATTCTGCACCGCCTGCTGATGGCCGCGTCAAGCGTGGAGATGCGGCAGGACATGAACGTAGAAGACGAGTACTACTCCATCATCAAGGAGCAGGAAGGAAAGCTCTTCGGCATGGAAAAGGAACTGGCAAGCAGGGCGGCAACGATAGCACAGAATGCGGCAACCATCGCACAGAACGAAGCAACCATCGCACAGAACGAAGCAACCATCGCACAGAACGAAGCAACCATTGCACAACAAGGATCGACCATCGCCCAGCAAGACGAGACCATCGCCCAGCAAGACGAGACCATCGCCCAACAAAATGAGCAGCTCGCCAGGAAAGACGAGCAGATGCATCAGATGGTAAGGCTCCTGCTTCAAGCCGGGATGGCACCAGAAGACATTGCCAAACAGCTGAATGTAAGTGTAAACGACATACAAACCATATAATCATCGACGAACAAACAAATAACAGAACAAATATGAAAGCACTATTCAAGTACACATTGCCAGCACTGGCCATCGCCACCCTGGCAGCCTGCTCGGAAGACTCGTTGTCCACCGCTACGACCGAGCCCGTTGACCCCAATGCTGGGAAGGAACTCATCGCACTGTCGAAGGATGACGGAGTGACACGCGCCACGCTGACACGCGCCGGCTTTGACGCCGATAAGCAAACCAAGGTGCTTATGCGCATCAAGGCGGAAGAGGTCAAACCATCGTCGCCAGCCTTAGACGCCCGCTGGGCAGAGGCGGTAGCCACGGCAACTAAAACGAAGGATACTGGCCACGACGCTGACCACTCTGTAGTGGGTACTCCACACTCAGACTTGAGCTATGCTGCCGGACAGGAGCGCTACTGGGATGACGCCTTCGGACGTAATTCCAAACTGACGATTTATGCCTTTGCCATTCCTGGCAAAATAGATGCCCCGCTGCCAACGTGGTCGAGTGAAGGCTGGACAGCGGTGAACTCCACCACCAACCCTAACTGGAAAACCGGTCCCGACCATACCACAGTCAGCTGGAGTGTCAGCGCAGCGCAGACCGCAGAAACCATGGGGAAGGAAGACCTCACCTACAGCAATAACATCAAGGATGGTGAGACACAACATAATGGCCGCTATACGCACGCCTACTCTCCCGCCTATGATAATGACACCTACCCCAAGGCACTGCAGGATGCTCTCGTGATGGGTATGGGACAGATGCGGTGGTGGCCCAAGACCATTGCTAATGCTGATGAGAAGTCGAACAACACCTTCGCCTCCACCACGGGAAAGTTTGATCAGGGACATTTGGTGTTCAAGCATGCCTGTGCATGGATTGAAATCAACCTGAAGGAGGATGACGGCTTCAACAATAGTGCTACGACAGACTTCGGGTGGACGCGCAATCACGCTACCGCTACGCAGAACATTACGCTGAAGGGATTCTACACCACCAGGATGCTGGATGTCGCCAATGACAGCTGGAGTGGCACGACCTCTGTGGACATCACGCAGATGGTGGAAAACAATGTCTCACACGAAGGTGGTGGAAAGACCACTCGCAAGCTTTACGCATACGTGCTGCCCGGCAACAACCTGTACGAGAATGGCAGCAACGTCATAGAGTTTGAGATAGACAATGCTAAATATTATGTTACAGGCACGCAGATTGCCAATGCCATCCGCACATACTATACCACAGGTGCAGGTAAGAATGAGTCCAAAGCTTCGAGCTATACTGGATTCACCACCACAAAGGCTGGAGAACACTATGTAATCAACCTGAAGGTGGCCAAGAAGGGTATTGATCGAATCACCGCTGCCGTCATAGACTGGGAGCCCGTAAACTCCGATGATATTACCGCGCAGAATACCTATCCCACCTTCACCTTCGAAGACCGTGGCACCAAACTGGTAAGTGCAGATGCCGACGAATTCAACATTTACCGTGCCGCAAAGACTGCAGGGGACTATATCACCGGTACCACAGTAGCCAACTACGATTGGGCTGCAGGTTATCTTACACCAGTAGGCACTGAGTCTGTGGTGGCTGAAAAGAACTTTGGTACGAAACACGCAAACGAGTGGTCCACCGGCTGGCACTGGCCCGACAACCAGACATATTTCCATTTCCGTGCGGTGGGTATTAATGGTGGTAATGCTGCCTCAGACCCCGATGTGATAAATTATACAACTACTGCTGCCGCAAGTCCTACGCCTGGCAGTGCCGACTATTTCAACATCCATTCTGGCGCCATCACTGGCAGTAGCTACAAAGACTACACGTGGGGCGCTCCGTTCAAGGACATTGACAATGCTCCTACTGGAAAACTGACGTATGACCCGTCTTCCCACGGCTTTGACGGAACTGCAAGTCACCAGATTTCTAATGCCATCGGTGCCACAGAAAGCCTCATCCAGATGCTGCTGTTCCACATGACCACTCAAATCATCGTCAACGTCAGTACGACCACAGGGCCAGATGAGGTGACACTGCTTACCAACGATGGCTCTGCTGAGACAGACAAGACGAAAGTTGAAATCCTGAACTTCCTGCCCGACGGTACGGTCCTGATGGGTAACGGGCTTGTAACAGCAACAGGCACAAGAACGACGCAGTTCATGACATACGGAACATACACGGCGAAAGACGGCGAGACACCAGCCAAGGTAGCCGACTATACTTATGGTATGATACCACAGGCGTTGTCGACAGGCGGTCAGACCATCGGTCTGCGCATCACCACGCCCGACAAGAACCAGTATGTCATCACCGACCTGAGCACCATAGTTGCCCGTGTTACTACAGCAGGTGGTAACGGAAGTACTTATAACATCACCAATCCGTACACAGAGTCCGGTTCCGGCACGAAAAAATACTTAATCGACAGTTGGCGTCCAAACTTTAAGTACACTTACAACATCGTGCTGAAGAAGAAGGGCATTGAACGCATAACCGCTGCCGTTGTCGGTTGGGAAGAGGTTGTCAGCGACGACATTACTATCGACCTGGAGAACTAATAGATACTGCTCCCACCCCACCCCCCTCCCCTGCAAGGGAGGGGAACTGGGGAGGAAGAGCCAGAAACAGCGAGTATATTGACAAGTCGATATCCCTCCCATGCATGTGGACTCGCCAGCCATCATCGTTGAACTGAAGTATCACAAGGATGCCGACACCGCCATCAGCCAAATCCTGAGGAAGGAATATCCGGCAAAGGTGGCAGAATACGCTGACCGCCTCCTGCTCGTAGGCATCAACTATGACAAGGAGAGCAAGAAGCATGAATGTAAGATAGAATATGCTGAAGACAGAAAATAGGACATACCACAAGCTTTATGCCAGACCGCTGGTGGCGGTGTGCATGCTGATGCTGTCGGCATGCAATACGGACGAGACATTGCCCTCAAACCCGACCGACAACCAAGGCAAGACACCCATCGAACTGACGGTGAGCATCAGCGGTGAAGGAGGTGCTGCCGTCACACGTGGCACAACGCGCGCCGTTGTCACCACCGACAACCCTTACGGTCACCCGGCAGGGCGCTTGGCTGTGGGCACCAGCCTCTATATGGTGATGAAGAGCGAGGATGGCGGTAGTTATACTCTTCCGGCAGCAGCCGGTCCTGCGAAATATGTTCGCACCATAGGCTTCGCACAGGAAGAGGCCACATCGGTATCAGACAAGGTGAAGTTTGCTGCCAACTATATGCGTTACTATGAGGACACCTATTCGCGCGAGTCTAAGGTATCGGTCTATTCTGCTTGTGTGCCCGGTTACTATTACGATGGTACACAAGTCGATGTGACGCCCAACGGCACCGTTGATGGTACGCTGTGGACCGTGGGTGGCTCGACGACCTACACCAGCAACGACTGGGGCACCGTGGCGATAGGAGCCACTGTAGCCTGGCCGCTGCGGTCGGCCGCCGTGGGCGACCAGACGGGTACGTTTGTCGCTTCGCAAGACCTGTGCTTCAGCAATAATGTGTCTAACCTGGCAGGCAACAGTCCTGCCGACAACCGCATATACTTCGATAATGTCGAAAGGAAATTCTCGCACAAGCAACTGATTTTCTACCATGCCCTGACAAAGGTGACATTCATCATCAAGAAAGGCACGGGCTTTGAGAGCAGCAATTTCCTCTTTACGAATGCAGCCACAGAGAATATCGTGCTCAAAGGTTTCAACACCTCTGGCACACTGGATATGACCACGGGTGAGTTTAGCTCTGTCGGGACGGCCGACATCAGCAAGTTGCTGGTGCGCGTTGATAACCACTCAGCTGCTATTGATGGCATTGCTTACGAGCTTGACGGTCTGATGCTGCCCGGCTCTGACCTTGACGGTAGCGACAAGGACGATACGCACACAATTTATTTTACGATTGACGACAACCTCTATCACGTCACCAAGCAGCAGTTAGCAACGGCTCTGGCAGGTAAGATGTTGTCTAATGGAACAACAGCCTTGACCGCCGGCAACGAGATGCTACAAGGTGTGCACTATATCTTCACGCTGACCGTGGGTAAGAAGAAGGTGGAAGCCCTCACAGCATCGGTGGTCGATTGGGAAAACGTGGAAGCCTCGGCAACACCGAGCAACGCCCGCATCGTGCTGTCGTTCCTCAACAACGGCACACCGGTTACCGACAACACGCCTGACATCGACCTGTTCCGTTCTGCCAATGTGGACGTGAATGCAACAATAAGAGACGACTGGGAGAGCTACGACTGGAAGACAGGTTACGCGCCTACAGATAATCCGCTGCTCAACAAAGCCCAACTGCACGAGACATCCACCGATGGTCTCTATTACGCTGAGGAGACAACAGACCCCTACAAGGCATGGTACTGGCCTGACAACCGGACGTTCTACCACTTCCGCATGGTGATGCCAAAGACAACGGACACGCCAACTGAATGGAAAGTGACAGCAGACGGAAACAATGGAGACTACATCACGTTGGCAGGACACGAATATTCATCGACTCCGACCAACAGCTACAAGGATGTGTGCTGGGGTGCACCGTTCAAGCCCACCAGTGGGAAACTGACCTATGATAAAGACACCTACGGATTTGACGGAACATCGTCTCACCAGATACAAAAGGCCATCGGACCAACGGAGAACACCATCAACATCGTGATGTTCCACATGATGAGCGACGTGACCATTCAACTGACAACACCCGAGTTGGGCAATGCAGACTATGACGCCCGTGTGAATCTGGACGGCGCAACGTTGTCACTGAGCAGTATCTGTCCGACTGGGAAGGTACGCATGGGCAACGGACTGGTGGTGGCCGACGGTTCGCCCGCCGCCGTCAACGGTGCTGTAGATAACGCCTACCACCAGTGGCGCTACGGCTTCGTGCCGCAGGACTTGACTAACGTTGTGCTGACCATCAAGACCACCGACAACAACCTGTACATCGTAGATATGAAGGACGTGGTGGCCTCGACGGTAGGGAACAACCTGATCGCCAATCCCTACACACCCATAGCCGCCGGACAAGAGAATGCAGGTAAGTACACCATCGACCGCTGGTACCCGAACTACAAGTACACCTATACCTTCAGGCTCACCAAGAGCGACATCTCCCTCATCACCGCCACGCTGGCCGCGTGGGAAGATGTGACTGCCGCAGAGCAGACGATACAGATAAAATAGAAGCATATCGTGAAACAGTAAACAGATGTCATGCGTTATCCTATAGGAATACAGAGCTTCGAGAAGATCCGCAAGGGCGGATACGTATATGTCGATAAGACCGACTTAGTCCATAAGCTGGCCGAGGGCAGCGTCTATTTCCTCGCCCGACCGCGCCGCTTCGGCAAGAGCCTGCTCATCGACACCCTGCGCTGTTATTTCGAGGGGCGCCGCGATTTGTTCGAGGGGCTGAAGATCATGGCTCTGGAGACGGAGTGGCAACAGTACCCCGTCATCAGCTTCGACTTCAATCTTGGCGAAAAACAACGTAGCAACGGACTCAGAGAGTACATCATGAGCGTCATTGCCAAGGGAGAAGAGAAGTATGCTATTCAGCCCATTCTCAATCCTGAAAATGGGGAGCCGTCACTAGACATCAGTCTCCGCTTCAGTCATCTTATAGAAGAGCTGCACAGACAGACGGGACGGCGGGCCGTTGTTCTCATCGACGAGTACGACAAACCTCTGCTAGACCTTTTAGGAACTGACATTCCGAGCAACGATGAACTCCTCGTGGCTAACAGGGAACTGCTGAAGAGTTTCTTCTCTGTCTTCAAGGCCGTTGACAACCATCTGCGCTTCGTCATGCTCACGGGCATTACAAAATTCTCACAGGTGTCGATGTTCAGCGGCTTCAACCAGCCCGATGACATCACCTTCGACGAAGACTTCGAAGCATTGTGTGGCATCACGCAGACAGAGCTGGAGACGGTGTTCGACGAACCCATCAGCGAGTTGGCCACTAAGATGGACTTATCGAAGGGGGAAGTGGTTGCTTTACTGAAGGACAACTACGACGGCTATCATTTCAGCACACGAATGACGGATGTCTATAATCCTTTCAGCGTAATTAACGCATTGAAGAGGAAGAGCATCGATGACTATTGGTTCGCTTCGGGCACACCCTCCTACCTGGTACGACTCTTAGGCAATACTCCGGAAGATGTCATGGTCTATACAAGTGGTGAGTATTCGCGCGACGAGTTCGTCAACTACAAGGCCGACACAGCCAACCCGCTGCCCATGATCTTCCAGGCAGGATACCTCACCATCAAGAGCGTGAACCGTCGTTTCAGAACTTATCAGCTCGACTTCCCCAACAATGAGGTGAAACAGGGTTTAATGACACTGCTGGCCAACAACTACCTACAATCGAAGACAGACACCGTGGCATGGGTCAACAAGATGGTGGTTGCCTTAGAGAAGGGCGACACCGACCTGGTGCGCCGCCTCTTCACCGGCTTCCTCGCCGAGACGCCCTACAGCATGAGGCCGAAGAAGGACACGGAACTCTACTTCCACTACACCTTCTACCTGCTCATGCGCCTCATCTCCTGCTACACCACCTATACGGAGAAGCAGCTCTCCGAGGGACGCGCCGACTGCATCGTGGAGACACCGCAGTATGTCTATATCTTCGAGTTTAAGCTCGACGGCACGGCCAGCGAAGCCATGCAGCAGATAGACGACCGCGGCTATGCCAACGCCTACGCAGCAGACAAGCGCATCATATATAAGATAGGTGCATCCTTCTCCTCCAAGACGGGAACCATTGAGGATTGGGAAATGCAGAGTTAAGAATGACGTATTTGCTACCGCAATAATGAGATATTGAATTATGATGAAGACTAAAAACATTTTGCATATAGCC
>Ga0247610_10002416_pt1 | contig 21545 bp, 21 predicted proteins | sample 174DNAGHGhighgp2_FD_193483 | JGI IMG/M metagenome (GOLD analysis project Ga0247610, IMG submission 193483) | Sheep rumen microbial communities from Palmerston North, Manawatu-Wanganui, New Zealand - 1742 DNA GHGhigh gp2 | ecosystem: Host-associated > Mammals > Digestive system > Stomach > Rumen...
CTTGCACCGGATGACAAAAAAGTTGCCGCTTGTCGAAGCCGAGGAAAATGAGATGTTGCCGTTGTTCGGACGTAATACACGTGATGCAATAGCAGCGGGCGTGATCAGAGGCGTTGTGTTTGAGGTTAAGGGCTATATGCGTGATTTGCAAGAGCAAATACCGCATTACAAGACAATCATTACAGGAGGTAACGCACCGTTTATCTTGCATGGCTTGCAAGCCGATGTACGCTTCGAGCGACACCTCGTTTTGATAGGCTTGAACCAGATATTACTCTATAATACAAAGCAGTTGCAATAACTTTGGCACGATAGTTGTACCTGATAGATTACGATAGCAGATTCGTGCTGCATGATTGATTGAACATGAAGAAATTATTCGTTACATATATCTTTGTCTGTCTGGCTCTGGCTGCAGGTGCGCAGAATATGACCAGTTCGCCCTATTCGCGCTTTGCGTATGGCGATTTGGGGGATGATACGCCGAATACCTTCCGGGGTATGGGCGGAGTAGGCATTGGTATGCGCTCGAATAAGGCTATCAATCCGCTGCAGCCTGCCTCCTATACAGGTTGCGATAGTACCACGTTTATGTTTGACCTGGCGGGTAGCGTACTTTGGACCACCTATGTGGACGCTTCTGGGCGCAGAAACAGGGCAAACGGTAACCTGGAATATATAAGCCTGCAATTCCCGATATACAAGCATTATATAGCCTTTTCTGCAGGTGTTATGCCGTTCTCGTCGGTAGGATACAATTTTTCGCTGAGCGATTCCATCAACTCCGATTACCACTATGCGGCTACTTATGCCGGCGAAGGAGGTATAACGGAGGTGTATGGCGGCTTGAGTTTCAATATAATGGATTGGTTTGCAGTGGGCGCAAATGTGTACTACATGTTTGGCGAAGTGTCCAACTATCGTGCACTGACCTTTACCGAAGCCGGCATGCAGGATGTAGCGATGTACAGTATGCTCAATGTAAGCAGTGTGCGTACACGTGTTGGGGCACAGTTGTTCCACACTTTCGACAATCAGGATGCTTTTGCCGTGGGCGCTGTCTGGGAACCGCAACTTCCGTTGCGTGGCAAATATACGGTGGTGGAAACAAGTTGGGGAGATACCGTGCAAAGCGGAGGTGCTGCCATGAAGGTGCCGATGCAATGGGGAGTAGGAGCGTCCTATACCTGGCAACAACGTCTCACACTCGCATTTGATTACACGTATCAGGGCTGGGGTAGCGTGCAAACATTCAGTAATCAGGCGCTTCGCTCAAGAGCAATTTATGCGGCAGGTGTCGAATATCGCCATAACCCGTACGGACGCAATTATGTAGAACGCGTATGTTGGCGATTGGGCGCCAAACTTACTGACCCGTATCAGAAGAATGTGGAGGGCAAAGAAATCAAGGTGTCCATCGGTGTGGGTTTCCCCTTGCGAAACGCCGGAACAGTGTTCAACGCCACAGTTGAGTACGGACATAGGGGAGCACTGCTTAAGGAGGATTATTTGAAACTCACCATCAATGCGGCTATCAATGAGACATGGTTCTTCAAACGCAAACTCTGATAACCCCGTTGCAGAAAAGAGACTACAAATAGTGAATCTGTTAAATCAACAAAATTGTTTATAGATATGAGAAAGTCAATTATTGCATTAGTTCTGGTGGCTACGATCCCTGCGTTTGCATTGGCAAAGAAACCGCAGAAGGCTGCCGAGACTGCTTCTGCTCCTGTTGTGGAAGAGGCTGAACCTACTATCACGGAGGAGTGCGTAATCAACGTATCGCTCTTCAATGAGTCTGTCAAGAACAAACAGTATGCTGATGCCTGGGATCCCTGGTGGCAGGTTTATACTACATGCCCGAATGCCAACAAGGCTATCTACACCCGTGGTGACGAACTTGTAGAGTGGAAGATTTCGCAAACTCAGGATCCGAAGGAGTATGATGAACTGCGTCAACTTTTGCTCAAGTTGCACGATAGTCGTATCAAGTATTTCGGTGACGATCCCAAGTATCCGAAGGCATATATCCTTGGACTTAAGGGTGTTGATTATTGCAACTTCTTTAAGGAAGATCCTCTTAAGGAGCCTGCTTACGGCTGGCTGAAGGAGTCGATCGAAGGCATGGGCAATAAGTCGCAGATTCTGGTACTGAAGACCTTTGCCGACTTGAGCAATGCGCGCTACAAATCTGATCCGGATAAGTACGGTGCTGCTTATATCGCTGACTACCAACTCGTGTCAATGACTCTGGCTGCTCAGGCTGCTGACCCTGCCAACAAGAATGCTGCACGTGCACAGGAGAACAAGGATTATGTCGATCAGATGTTTGCTTCTTCCGGCGCTGCCAACTGCGATAAGCTGGACGAGATCTTCGGCCCGATTGTTAAGGATAACGTCTCCAATCTGGATATGTTGAACAAGATTATGAGTATGTTCCGTCGTGTTAAGTGCACGGAGAGTGAGATCTACTTCGCAGCTGCTGAGGCCTCTCACAAGTTGGAGCCTACCGAGGAGAGTGCTGCCGGTTGCGCCAAAATGTGTATGAAGAAAATGGACTACAAGGGTGCTGTTACCTATTATGAGCAGGCTATCGAATTGGCTCCGGAAGATGACAAGGAGGATCGTGCTGAGTACCTCTTCGATATTGCTTACATCTACTTCGACAAGATCAAATCTTATCAGTTGTCGCGCCAGTACCTGCGTCGCTCGCTTGAGTTGCAGGCTAACCAGGGCCGCTGCTATATCCTGATGGGTATGCTGTATGCCGGCTCGCAACCCTATGGCGAAGGTATGGCTCCTGCCAAGGCCGCTATCTTGAACAAAACCGTGTTCTGGGCTGCTGTGGATAAGTTCCAGAAGGCAAAGATGGTTGACCCTGATGTGGCTGAGGATGCCAACAAACTGATCGCCTCTTACTCGAAGTATTTCCCTACTCGTGAGGAGATCTTTGACCTGCCTGAATTGCAGGATGGTGCTTCATTCACTGTAGGCGGATGGATTCAGGAAACAACAACCTGCCGTGCTGCTAAACAATAAGCAACATAGTATCGTATTGAGCATTGCCATCGTGTTGGTGGCAATGCTCACCTTTCCTTCTTGCCATCGCAAGGAGGTTAAGTTGCGCATGGATGCTATCAATGATCGCTCCGCAATGCCGGTACTTGATGCCCAACAGGTTACTACGCTTATCTCTGATTCAGGCGTAACACGTTTCCGCATCACAGCCAGCGAATGGCAGGTGTACGACAAAGCCAAACCTTCGTATTGGGAGTTTCCTAAAGGCATCTACCTCGAGCAGTTTGACGCCATGCTTAATACTTCTGCCACCTTGCGGGCAGATTACGCCTATTACGATGATCAGCAGGAGATTTGGCATCTGACAGGTAATGTAAATGCCACCAATGTGAATGGCGAACAGTTTGAAACACCGGAATTGTATTGGGAGCAAAAGACTGAACGCGTCTATTCCGATTCTGCCATTACCATCATTCAGCCGCCTACGCAGGCCGCAATAAAGGCTGATGGCGACAATGCCAAAGGCACAATTATTCAGGGAGTGGGATTTGAGTCCAATCAGGAGATGACTAAATATACAATCCGTCGCCCAACGGGTATTTTCTCAGTAGATGACTGACGCACAGGCGCTTGTCATCTCTTTTTGAATATACTATGGAAAATAGAGAGATTGAACGTAAGTTCCTTGTGAATGATAACTCGTACCGCAAATCTGCATATACCCATTATGATATAATTCAGGGCTATATCTGCAAGGAGCCCGGTCGTACAATTCGCATCCGGCTTCGTACCGATGCCGATGGTACACAGCAGGCGTATATCACTATCAAATCCCGAATGGAATCTATCACACGCTTTGAGTGGGAAAAACCTATCTCTGTTGCAGACTTTCAGGCTCTCTTGCCGCTCTGTGGCAATCGTGTTATCAGCAAGGTCAGATATCTGGTGGCTGCCAACCCCGAACCGCTAAAGTGGGAGATTGACGAGTTCCGCATACCCAATCCCGGTCTTGTGATGGCTGAGATTGAATTGCCTGCTGAAGATACTTCTTTTGAATGCCCGCCGTTTATTGGCGAAGAGGTGACGCATGACGCGCGTTACTACAACGCCAATATGATTTAATTCGGCAAAACTTATTCTTTACATCCTTTAAAAGCGTTCTTGCCCACGATGCAGTCGTCAGGCAGAGCAAGTTGGAGTGAGGGCAGCATTTCGCAATCGCGGAATGCTTCTTCGCCTACTTCTTTCAGTTTGGCAGGCAACTCCACTTTACGCAGTTGCTTGCATTGGGCAAAAGCCCGTGCGCCGATTCGCTCCAATCCCTTAGGCAATTTAATTTCTCGTAACCCGCGGCAGGATTGGAAGGCTTCGCGGTCGATATATCGCAGGCTCTTGGGCAGAGTGAGCTTGCGCAAACCGTAGCATCCCTCAAAAGCACCTATGCCGATTGATGTCACTTCACCGGGTATATCCAACTGCTCAATGCGCGTGCAGTTGGCAAACGCACCATCCTCTATCGTATGCAAATCTTCGCCCAGATTAACTTGCTCCAGCGATGAGCAGCCGGAGAATGCATCTTTGCCTATGGTAAATGTGCGATCAGGTATATCTATCCGCTCCAATCGTCCGCAACCGCGAAAAGCACCGTTATGGATAGCGTAGAGATTCTCGGGAAGCACTGCTTTGTATATGTGGTTGCAGCCTGCAAACGCTTCTTCGGAAATAACAATAATCTTTTCCGGAATAATTATTTGCTCCAAGCCTGTACATCCGGCGAAGCATTGCTTGCCAATGCTCTCCAGCTTATCCGGCAGTTTGATTGATTCCAATCGAATGCATCCGGCAAACGCACCGTCACCTATCTGCTTGAGTGCCGGAGGCAAATGAAATGCCGTGAACGACTTGCAGCCGAAGAAGCAGGCTTTGCCTATTTCTTCAACTCCTTCCGGCAATGTCAGATTGGATAATGCGCTGCATTCGTAGAATACTCCGTCACCGACTTTCGACAGTCCGGCAGGTATGTTGATATCCTTCAGTAGCGAACAGCGGTAGAACGCGAATGCTCCGATCTCTCGCAGCGCGGCAGGTAGTTTTACATTCTGTAGGTTGGCACACTCGTAAAAGCATGCGGCAGGCAAGGTCTCCAGCATGGGAGACAGTTCCACCGATTGAATAACCGTATTTTGCGCGAATGCTCCTTCTGCTATCAGGCGGTACGGAGTCTTGTATTGCACCTTGGCGGGCAATTCTTTGTTGACCGCTATAAGGCATGAATCGACATACAATATACCTTTCTTCCATTTCTTCTCGTTCAGGTATATTCCCGAGCCGGTGAATGCATCGCGACCAATGGAGGTTATGTGTCTGCCAAAGGTGACTTTTTGCAGATTCTTGCAGTCGCGGAAAGTGAATACGTCAATTCTGCTCACGGATTGAGGCAGTACAACTGCTGTAACTGTCTTATTGCCCTGAAATGCTCCGCCTGCTATCACGCGTGTATCATCGGCTACTATAAACTTGGGCTTGCTGATTGTTTTGTCAACGGCTATCAGGCAACCGTCGATATATAATGCTCCATCGTTCCATAGTTCGCGATTGGCAAATACTCCTGTTCCTTCGAGCGATGAGCGGTATAGTTGTTTGATTGTAGGTGGCAGAACGATCGATGTCACCCCTTTGCATCCCTTGAATGCTTCTGCGCTCAGTGAGGTAACGGTATATGTTTTGCCTTCGCCGTCCTTGATCTGCTCGGGGATAATAATGTCGCCGCTTGCTTTCGGATTGGCTGATACTTCAGCTGTGTGGTGTGCGTAATCAAGGGTGTAAACAAAATTGTCAACGTATGCCGTTGGCTCTGCGGCAAAACTGATTGTACCGGCAATTAGGATGACCGATATAATGATTGTTTGTTTCATTTGATTGAAGTATTATATTATTCTCTTTCTCCGAAAATGGCGGAACCTATACGCACCATGGTGCTGCCTTCGCTTATCGCAATAGGGTAATCGTCCGACATCCCCATGGATATTATTGGTGCGTTTTCGCAGTTTACACAACCGCAGTGGTTCATATCTTCGGCCAGGCGGTACAGTTGGGCAAAGCATCGGCGTATCTCAGTCTCCTCATCGGTGTTTGTAGCCATGCCCATGATTCCGCAAATGTGTATGTTGTGATAGGGGTGTTCGTTGAGTGATGCCAATAGAGCCCGAAATTCCTCGGGAGAGAAGCCGCTCTTCGTTGCCTCTGCTGCCACGTGAATCTCCAGTAGGATATTTTGTATAAGACCTTGTTTGCCGGCTTCCGCATCAATGGCAGCAAGCAGCCGCTCGGAGTCAACCGACTGAATCAGATAAGGATTGAGCCGTAGCAAATCGCGTACTTTGTTGGTTTGCAGGTGCCCTATAAAGTGCCAGCGGATATCTTTCGGCAGTGCTTCTTGCTTGGCGCGGAGTTCCTGCACTCTGCTTTCGCCAAAATCCCTGCAACCGGCAGTATACGCCTCTGCAATCTGCTCAATTGAATGGTACTTGCTTACCGCTACCAATTGTACATGTGCGGGCAGCAATTGTTTTATCTCAAGCCAATGATTCATATCCTTTTGTGCATCCGGGTTATTCCAGCAGCAGCGCTTTTATCTGTGTGGCATCGGTTATTCCTGTCGGGAATGCCTGATATGCGCCCGACCATATCATTACCGGTACGGTAGGCGAGGCTTCTACAACGTGGTCGAGTAAATGGTTGTCGTTAGCTTTGAGTAACCAGTGCGGCTGCAGTGTGAATACCACATCTCCGAATCCTTTTTTGTTTACAGTATTTGCCAAGGCAACACTGCCTAATGCTTCTGTAAACGGAAAAGCTGCTGCTACACCCTCAAAATCCATCAGAAACGCTGCCACCTGTTGTTGTAGTTGGGGTAGTGATAGATGTTTCTGTTCAATCAGTGAGCGGTTCAGATAAATCGACTGACCGTACCCTCCGTCCACCCAACGTTCTGTGCCATACAACGCCATCAGATAGGTGGCAGTGAGTGCTGCGGCTCGATCAACATTGAAGTATTGTACCGGCATTCGCGCGACTTGTAATGCCGCAATGTCCTGCCCGAGTCGCGGTAGTCCTACCACAACTACGCGCAGGTGCTTGGTATCCACGATTCGTGCCAATTGGTCAATCAGGTAACCTAAATCTTGATTGAGCCACAGGTACATATCTTCTTGCTCAGCCGAGCGTAATTGGTCGGTGGTGGCAGCCGGGCTGCAGGTTGTCAGGTGCAGGCATAGCAGGTCGGGGATATTGTCTTCCCCCAGGTGCTCTTGTTTTTGCAGAGCGAGTGCACTTTCAATCACCATGGTGTTTGCAACAGGAGTATGCAGCAGTTGCTCGGTCGTATAGTTGAATCCTTTCTTCTGCTCTTGTTCGGTAGGTGCGCTGTACAGATCAATGTCTATACGCGGAGTCCATGTGCGCGCAAGCAGTTCGTCGCGCCGCGTACCTTCGTTCCATGTATTAAGTGCTTTGGGCAGTTCGTTGCCGTAGTACGAGGTGCTTACCCATTTGGCAGTCTCCTGATCCAGCCAGCAGCAGCCGTCGGCAGCATGACCTGCCATCAGGATACTGGTGTTGGCATCCAGCCCTAAAGCGTAGATATGTGCGCGCTTGCCGTATCTGACCCGTAGCTCGTCACCTATAGTCGAGGCGGGTAAGTTCAGCGGTGACAAGGAGCATTGTACGCCTATCCCCTGTTCGTTGCAGTCTTCCAGAATCGCATGTGCTCTTCTGTCGCTACGGCGGAAATAGGTGTCGGCCGCAACGCTGTGTTCTGCAGGCGTAGTGCCGGTCATAAGAGTGGCTACGCATTCGCTGCCGCCATATACGATGTGCGGAAAACGGATAGTTGTCTGATAGGCTTCTTCCGACAAGGTGCGTAATCCGCCTTGTTGCCAATACGGACGAAGTTGGTCAAGCGTCTCCTGACGCATGCCGTCCACCGTGATCAATACAGTCAACCGAGGAGCTGACTGAACGCTGATGCTGATCAGCAAACATATTATCGCCAAAGATAGATGATTCGTGCGCATAGATGAATCGTAGGTATAATCAGCAGGTACGGTCCGTAACCTACCAACGGATGAATAGAAAAGAATGTGAGGAACGTTACCAATAGTAGCAGCAACGCATATATGCCGTATAAAATGTAGTCCACCCATTTGGTGCGTGCTCCGCGTTTGCGGTCGAATAGTGACAATGCAGCCAATACTGCAAACAATACCCCCATGCCGAAGTACCAGGTCTTGTACCAGGGCACCTCCTCAATGGTGAAAGGCTGCACATGACTGCCTTTTACCAACGATTTGCCCCCGATTATGGTGCACGCTTCGATGTAGTTCATCAGTTCTTCCGGAAGGAACAATCGCTGCTCACCTTGCATGGCTTTGTCCGCTTTGGGACCGAACAGCAGATTGATTCCCATGTCGCTCCAGGAGCCTTTGGGTGTATAGTGCCTGATGAACTGTCGGTAGGTCATGCCCTCTGCACCTTTGTACGATGATTGGATAGGCTGCGTCTGGCTACTGTCAGCCTGCAATGCATCCATCAGCAGGTGGTAGGGACGTGTGGCACAGTTGTCGAATACGAAGTTGTACAGGTAAACGCGGTTCTCGGGATAGTAGTTGATGATTAGTGCGCGGTATATGGCATCTTTGTCTTCAGGCGTCAAGTTCAGTTCCTGAATATAAACCTCGCGACCGCTGTGCTTGTATATGCGGAAGAACCAGTCTGCGCTCTCTTTGCCTAACTGATAGTACGTCTCTCCGCGTACAAAACGCCAATAGAAGTGTGGCGCATCAAAGTCAAATATACCGTAGTTATACACATCCGAGATACCTAACTCGTTGTCAATCACCATCAGCGCAGTGTGCCCGTAGCGCTCGTATAAAGCCTCTCCCGGGCTGCATGTGAGCAGGTAGATCTTTGCTTCCTCACTTAGCAGTCGCACTTCATCAGCGCGTGTGGGAGACGCCACAAGCAGCGAACCTGCCAATAGCAGACTGCTCAAAATGCTAAATATGGTATTCTTGCCCGTCACCTTTCAGTTAATTATAAACTTTCTGCAACCAGGTTGGGCAGGAACGTCGCCATTGTGCCCAATAGGTAGCCGCATACTACTTGCAGTGGAGTGTGTGAGCCGTCATATACGCGGGCAAACATCAGCAGTATGGCTGCTATCGAGCAGCCGGCAAGTGCAGGTATAGCACTTACTCCGGTACTCAGGCTGAAACTCATCATTGCTCCGAACAGACCTCCCAACGCTGCCAGATGGGCGCTGATCTTCCACGTGCGGTTAATCAGCAGAATCAGCAGGAGCACCACCGTTGATCCGATAGCTGTTAGCACGATGAATTGCGGCAGATGCATCACTTGACTGCAGAAGTATGCCCAAAAACCGTAGCAGATGGTCGAATATATATACGGCATAGTACGTTGCTTCGGGTTGCGGATGTAAATGTCTGTCAGATTTCCGCGATGAATCATCACCAGAATTACCGATAGCGGCAACAGACAGGTGAATACCAGCGTACCAAGCACTCCTATCCATATCAGCGGAGCGGGGTAGGATATAAACTCTCGGAGTGACAGAAAGTATATCAGCATTCCGTATGTCGGAATGAACATCGGGTACAGCACTGCCGACAAGCCGCGTGATAGGTAATATAGCGTATTGTTCATCTTCTATTCGTATTCCTTGTGCAACTATAGTTGTTTTCTCAGTCGCGCGATAGATTTGCCTATCTGTTGGCGATACTTGCTTACCGTTCGTCGTGCTATGGTGTAGCCGGCAACCTTCATCGCCTCTACCAGCTCGTCATCGTTCAGCGGGTGTGACTTGTCTTCGCGGTCGATAATCTCGCGTAATGCCTGTTTGATTTCGCGCGTGGATACTTCATCGCCTTCGATGTTCTGCATTCCTTCGGAGAAGAAGTGTTTTAGCGGGTATATGCCGAACTCGGTCTGTACATATTTGCTGTTACTTACGCGTGAGATGGTGGATACATCGTAACCGGTTTTGTCCGCTATGTCCTGCAGAATCATCGGCTTGAGAGCCGAGTCATCGCCTTCATAGAAGAAGTCGCTTTGCGCCTCTACAATCGCCATCATGGTGCGTGTCAGTGTCTCGTTGCGCTGCTTGATGGCGTCTATAAACCATTTTGCACTGTCAATCTTTGATTTTACAAACTGCACGGTCTCCTTTTCCGCGTCCGTCAACTGGTTCTTGCGTCCGGCATAGTTCTTCATCATCTCCTGATAATCCGAGTTAACGTGCAGGTCGGGTATCTCTCCGTCCAGCAGTTGCATCACCAGTTCGCCATCTCTGTTCTCTACAAGAAAATCAGGTATTATTGTAGCTCCGTGATTGTCATAACTCGTTCCGGCCCATTCTGCACCGGGTGTAGGATTGAGGTGTTCTATCTCGCTTATAACGTCACGCATCTCTTCTTCGGTTAAACCTAAGCGTGTGCGGATGCGGTCAAAATGCCTGCGGCTGAATGCCTCAAAATGTTCTGTCAATACTTGTATTGCACGTTGATTGGCTATCGTGGGTTCGCGCTGCTGAAGTTGTATCAACAGGCACTCCTTTAAGTCGTGCGCACCGACACCGGCAGGATCAAACTGCTTGATTTGCTCTATAATATCCAGCATCTGCTCATGCGGAACAATCAGCGATTCGCGGAAGGCCAGATCATCCTCCAGCTCCTCGGCAGTGCGACGCAGATAGCCGTCTTCGTCAATGTTGCCGACCACGAATTTGGCTATGTGACGTTCAGGCTTGGTCATCTTCGTCAGATAAACCTGAGACTTCAGGTGCTCTATCAGCGATGGCGTGCCGGTGAACGTGTTGTCCATCGTATCTTGCGGATCGCTGTAGTTTGTGATGCGCGTCTTGTAGTCCGGCGTCTCGTCATCCGTCACATAATCATCGTAGTTGAACTCGGGATTGTCCAGCGGGTTGGCGTAGTCGGAATCATTGTATGTCGTGTCTGCTTGCGACGCTTCGCTTGAGTAGGATTCGCCCATTGATGCTTCGCGATAGTCGTCTGCATCTGACTCATCGTTGGCATAACTGTCACTTCCGTACTCGTCACCGTCAAACTCTTCGCTGCGCTTCTGCTCATCCTCCTCGCGTATGGCTTGCGGATCCTTGCCTTCGTCCAAAGCAGGGTTTTCCTGCAACTCTTCGTTGATACGGCGTTGCAGCTCCACACCGGGAATCTCCAGCAGACGTACAATCTGTATCTGTTGCGGACTAAGCTTGGTCAGCAGACTCTGGCGTTGGGTAAGTGATAGATCCATAATCCAGTGCGTTTAGTAGATCATTCGTGAGGATAGTTACGCCTCTACGGCGCGTAACACTTGCTCGGTTATGTATGCCAGTTGCTCGTCATCCAACTCGGTATGCATCGGCAGCGATAGTACGCTGGCAGCCAGTTGTTCGGCTACGGGGAAGTCGCCTGCTTTGTAGCGGGGATCCTGATAGGCTTTCTGCAGATGCAGAGGGATGGGGTAGTATATCATTGCCGGTACTCCGGCTGCGGTCAGAGCCTCGCGAACTTTGTTGCGGTCTGTACCCGTAATACGCAGAGTGTATTGGTGAAATACGTGGGTGCTGTTCTGGCTGCGTGACGGAGTAAGTATCTTGCTGCATCCGGCGAAAGCCCGGTCATAGTATGCGGCTGCGCGCTGACGTGCGGCTATGTACTCATCCAGATGGGGCAGTTTCGTATCCAGCACTGCGGCTTGAATAGTGTCCAAACGCGAATTAACGCCGATCATATCGTGGTGGTAGCGCACTTTCATTCCGTGGTTGGCAATGGTGCGGATAGCCTCTGCCAATGTGTCGTCGTTGGTGAACAACGCACCGCCGTCACCGTAGCAACCCAGATTCTTTGACGGGAAGAAACTTGTGCAGCCTATATTCCCCATCGTGCCGGCTTGCGCTGTATGTCCGTCGCTGAAGGTGTATTGTGCACCTATGGCTTGAGCCGTATCTTCCACTACGTACAGATTATGCTCCTTGGCAAGCGCCAATAGCGGCTCCATGTCAGCACATTGCCCGAACAAGTGTACCGGAACGATAGCTTTCGTCTTGGGCGTGATGGCGCGCTTCACTGCTTCTACCGACATGTTCATCGTGCCCCATTCTACATCTACAACCACAGGCGTCAAGCCGAGCAGAGCGACTACTTCTGCAGTCGCGATGAATGTGAATGTCGGTGTAATCACTTCATCCCCGGGTTTTAAGCCCAGAGCCATCAGGGCTATCTGCAACGCTTCTGTGCCGTTAGCCACAGGGATAACGTGGTGTGAACCGGTATAGTTCTCCAGGTTTCGTGCAAATTGCTCTACTTGTGCACCTTTTACAAATGCGGCGCTGTCTATTACTGCTTGAATGGCTGCATCCATCTCGGGCTTAATCTTCCGATACTGTTGCTGCAGGTCCACCATCTGAATGGGTCTCATAATTCTCAATTAAGTATTCTACTTCTTCGGGTTTGATGCGAATATGCGTAATATGCGGATTGTGGCTCGCTATGTGTACGGGCAGGTGATCAATGTCGGGCTGCGGCATATCTACCGAGGCTTCAATATCTCCTTCGCCCACGCGGTTGAACCATGTAGCGCCTACGCGGAACGTGACTGTTACATGACTCGGAAACAGATGTAGCGTTTGTCCCTTGTCTGTCAGGTCGGGAGTGTTGATTGTCAGCTGTATAGCCTTCTCGGTGAATAACTCCGCCACGGCTTGCAACTCTATGCTGTCGGGTTTCACGCGTACACCTTGCGGCGCAATCAGTGCCAATCGGGTGGCAAAGGTGTCTTGTACGCCTTCGTAGTCTGTCAGGCTCGTTTCTACATGGTTGATGCCTGATAGAACCTGTTCCGTTCCGTAAATTTTTGCATAACGCGGGCTGAGTGTCACTTCGCCGCATAACTGGTGCTGCGAGGCGGGCTTGATCTGCCCTGTATATACAATCGGTACAGTTTTTTCGTGTTGCCGGGAGTAACTTCCGCTCAGTAGTTCAGGTGCAAAAGCCGCCAGTGTGGCATCGCCTGCCAACTGTTGTGCTATTGCCTGCCGGAGTTCGTCCATCGGAATGATGAACGAGCCTTCTTCGCCCTCAAAGTATTCTGATAGATCAAACGACAACTCATACTTCCTGCTTCGGTTGCGAAACAGATCAACACCTTCGTCTTCCAGAGTCACATGCACATGGTCTGAAGGCGCAGTGGTGAAGATGCAGTCCTCAGGGATATGGGTGTAAGTCACAGGAATAGTCAATGTGATTGTCCTGCGCGTACTCAGGGCATTGGCCAGCCATATTAGGGTGGCTAACAATACAAACAGCAAGTACACCAAGGCATCCTTGCTGTGTATGAATACTTTGAACTTACGCCACTGCTGGCGGAATAGATCTCTCACGACTGCTGATCACTGATTGTTGACTGCTGCGCCAGGTTACGCTTTCTGTGCAGGCTGGGCGTCCTCTGCGGATGCATAGACGCTGTTCTTGTCAACGCGGATCACTACGTCCTTGTCTATCGTGATAAGGAAGTAGTTCTCTTTTACCTCTTTAATCTCACCGTAGATGCCGCCTGCAGTTACAACCTTGTCACCTTTCTTCATCTCTTCGCGTTGTTTCTGCAGCTCTTTTTGCTTCTTCGTTTGCGGACGAATCATAAAGAAGTAGAATACTACGAAGATCAGGATCATCATGATCCAAAACGACCATTGGTTACCTGCCTGAGCGCCATCTGCGCCGGCTGTTGCTTGTAATAAGATGGTTGATAACATACAATTATTTTTTTTATTTAATAATCACTAAACACTAAACACTAAACACTCAACTCTAAGCACTCAACCCTAAACACTCAACTCTAAACACTCAACTCTAAACACTCAACACTAAACTCTCAACTCTCACCCCTCAGTCCACCGCCATTGCTTTCAGCAGTTTGTCTTCTCTTTTCAGCTGGCGGATAATGCCGTCCAGTATGCCGTTGATAAAGAAGTAGTTCTTCTCGCCGGAGTATTCCTTGGCTATCTCGATATACTCGTTCAGGGATATCTGCAGAGCTATCTCCGGGAAGTTCATTATTTCCGCCATAGCCACAAGCAGTATAACTCTGTCCATCCATGCTACTCGCTCCGGATCCCAGTTATTGAGGTGGGCGTCAATCAGTGCATCGTATTCAGCGCGGTGCTCTATCGCGTATTGCAGCAGGTCGGTAGCGAACTTCAGGTCTTCCTCCGAGTCAAACATCTCCAACAGCGATTGCTCTACACCTTCCTCCTCGCGGAATCGGCGAACGGATTTTACTACGTACGACAGCACAAAGTCCATGTCCGTCACCCATGTGAAATGATCAAGTTCCAACTCCATCTCTTCCAACGCCGACAGCACGGCCTCGTTACTTGGAAGCAGTTCTGTATATATCTTGCGCCAGATGCGTTTGTCGTCCTCGTATGTACAATCTGCCTGCTCCATGTATTCTTTATACCATGGCGTTGCTACCATGTTCAGGTACACTGCTTTCACGGCAGACATACCTGCCTCCCATGACAGATGGCGCTCCTCCAATTCATGACGCAGACGCTGGTTGTTGAATAGTTGCTCTGCAAAGCGGTTGCGGATGAATCGCCTGTTGGGAGAAAAGGATGTGTGCGTCGCCTGCGAACGGGCTATGCGCTCTTGCAACTGCTCGTCCGCATAGGTCGTTAGGGCGTTCGCAAAATCCAGAAGGAGTATGTACAGGTCATAGCAGTCTGCAAAACTGTGCATCAACTGTTTCCTGGCTTCTGAGGGCATTGCGTCCTCGTTCTGGTAGTAGCCGAACAGGGTTTGTACGACTTTGATTCGTATTAGGGTTCGATTGATCATAGTGCTGTTTTCAAATTTGCCCACAAAGATACGAAAAAAAATGCACATTTGCAAATTTTTCTTCTGTAACTTTCCCCAAAAATACAAAAAAATACACTTTTACTTGCAAATATCATTTATTTTTTGTACTTTTGCATCCGATTTCGTGTGCATGCGGAATCTGCACAGAGCAGCACATGCTCAATTGGTTTATTTTTTTGAGGGGCTAAAGCCCGATTGTAGAGATGGAAAATCGTAAGTTTGATGAGAGACGGGAGTCGGAGATTGTGTATTCCCGTTCGGTGAAAGCAGGTAAACGTATTTATTACCTTGACGTCAAGAAGGATCGTACCGGTGATCATTACCTGTGTATCACGGAGAGTAAGAAACGAGTGATGGGTGAAGAGGCCCCGCAGTTCGAGAAACACAAACTCTTCCTGTACAAAGAGGATTTTGCGCACTTTTGCGAAGGACTGGACGACGTCATTGCATACGTCAAGAGTCAGGTAGGAGAAATCGAGTCGCGCCGCGAATGGGTGCCCGAGGATGGCGAAAAAAACGAAGAGGCTAAGGCTGAAGAGAATGCGGCTGAGCCTGAGAAGAAGCGCGGCTTATTGGACCGCCTGATGGGGAAGGATTGATACTATACCTTCCGCAATGTCGGATTTGGAGGCGAGAGGCAAACGAACACTCTCGCCTTCTTTTTGTTGTTCTTTGCTGACAACTGACTGCTGATTACTGATTCCTGACCTCTTGAATATGGTCACACTGTTAGTGTCTGTTCCAAAACCTGCACCCGGCTCGCGCAGCGAGTTCATCACAATATAATCCATATTCTTGCTCTCGAGTTTCTTCAGCGCATTCTGTTGCTCGTTGTCTGTCTCCAGAGCAAATCCTACCAGGTACTGCCCTTCTCTCTTGCTTGCGCCCAAGCTGCGGGCAATGTCAGGCGTTTCTTTTAGCGTAATGCTGTCTGTCAGGTCTATACCTTTTTTCAGTTTGTGATCGGCCACTTTTATCGGGGTCATGTCGGCGACTGCTGCTGCCAGTATAGCTACATCGGCATTTTGCCAGGCTGCTGTCGTTGCCTCGTACATCTGCTGTGCCGATACCACATCTACGCGCTTCAGTTGACCTATACCTTGCATCGCCGGGTGATACACTACAGGTGTCCATTGCTCGGCTGTCGGTCCCATCACCAGTGTCACGTCGGCGCCGTGATGTATCAGTGCCTGTGCCAGTGCTATGCCCATCTTTCCTGACGAATGGTTGCTGATGTATCGTACGGCATCTATGGCTTCGCGAGTCGGACCGGCGGTTATCACTACGCGCATGCCCAAGCGGTCTTTCTCCGTCAGTGCAGACTCAACGGCTTCCAGTAGGGCTGCCGGCTCCTGCATACGTCCGCGACCGTTCGTTCCGCAGGCAAGAAAACCGTCTGCGCAGTCCAGTACATCGATGTTCTCCCGCCCGGCAAGTGTGCGTAGCGCTTCTTGCAGCGCTTCACCGCTGTACATCTTGTCGTTCATCGCCGGTGCGATGATTACAGGCTTGCGCATGGCTGCAAGTGTTGTTGTCAGTGCGTCATCTGCTATGCCGGCTGCCATCTTGCATATCACATCATGGGTCGCCGGAGCTACTATCATTGCGTCTGCCCAATCGGGTAGGGAGATGTGCTCTGTCGAGTGGTCGTTGATGGCGGCAAACACATCGCTGTAAACCTTGTGCCCGCTCAGCGTTTGCAAGGTCAGGTCGGTCACAAACTCCAAAGCATGTTTCGTGGTTGTAACCTTCACTTCTGCACCGCGCTTGCGTAACAATCGAATAAGTTCGGGAATCTTGTATGCCGCAATTCCCGAACCTATACCTACTACTATGTGCTTACCTGCCAGGTTCATTAGCGCAACAACTCATCACGCGAGCCGTTGTTGCACACAATCTGATTGTCAATCAGTTCTTGTGTGGCAATCAAGGTCGGCTTGGGCAGCACTTCGTACGAACGGGAGATCTCAATCTGCTCTCTGTTCTCAAAGGTCTCCTCAATGTCGCCGCGGTCGATGCTGAAGTCTTGCAACTTGGCATCCAATTCCTTCTTCAGCGCCGCACTGATCTGGTTGGCACGCTTGCTGATGATGGCTACTGCCTCATATACGTTGCCTACCTTGCTCGTCAACTCGTTCATATCACGAGTGATTGTAGTCTTCGGAGCTTTGCTTTTCTTGTAATCCAAATTAAATGTTGGTGTCATATTATCTCTTGTTTTTTGTTTCTAATCTCTCAACCCTCAACTCTAAACTCTAAACTCTCAACTCTCAACTCTAATGTAGCACCTTGTCCACATCCTTCTTGATGCGGTCGGCGGCTTGCCGGTGTTTCGAACTCGGATAATCCGTCACAAAGTTGTAGTATTCATCCTCTGTTGCACGGGCGCGATCCTTCTTCTTGTCCTCAAACGAGTTAACCATCTGCTGGTATTTCGACTGCAGGATGATCCAACTCAACTCTTCGGTATATTTGTTCCCCGGATACTTCTTGATGGCGTTCTTTGCTACTATCTCTGCCGACAGGTAGTTGTTGCCCAGGTACGTCCCCAGGTTGTAATACAGGTTCGCGCTGTAGTATTCTTTTTCTGCCAACCGGTCGTTCAACTCGTCAATCTGCTTGTATGCATCCTGCGCATACGGACTCTCCGGGAATAGTTCTACAAACTGTGTCAGCCATTGTATGGCTTTGCGAGTTATGTCCTGATCCAATCGGGCATCCGGTGCGTCCATGTAGTAGCAGTGACCTATCTGGTAGCGCGCCTCAACGATGTACTTGCCCTTCGGATAGTTGCGCGCGTATGCCTCGTAGTATTCAGCGGCTGTGGCATAATCCTTGTTGCCGATGTAGCAACGCGCCAGGTAACATACCACATCCTCGCTGCGCTCCGTACCTTTGTAATAGACCGCTACATCATCCAGCAGCGTTTGTGCACGCATATACTGCTGCTCGTTGAAGTACCGTAGTGCCGCTTGATACTTGGCATCAGGATCCTTCGACTTCAGCAGTTTCTGGTATTCGCCGCAACCCGACAATAGCACAACGGCAACTGCCGCTGCTATGGCGTGGAGAATATGTCTGTGTATGTTGCGCATCGCTGTTCGCATAAAAAGCCTACAAAATTACAACTTTTTTTTTATTTTTGCAAATAATTCTGCTAAATTTCGTAATTTTGCAATTATCACCTTTCATTGTTGCGCATGATGGATCATGTCAGATCGTACCCGTAGTGCTTCAGTCGCGAGGTGCTCGACCGCCAGTCTTTATCCACTTTTACGAACAGCTCCAGGAACACCGGTTTGTCGAAGAATGCCTCTATATCCTTACGTGCCAGCATGCCTACTTTCTTCAGCGCTGCGCCCTGATGACCGATGATGATCCCTTTCTGGCTGTCGCGCTCCACATATATTACTGCTTGTATGCGTATGAGCCCGCGCGGGTGCTGCGCGCTCGTAGGTTCATCTTTGTAACTCTCTACCTCTACCTCTGTGGAGTAGGGAATCTCCTTGTCGTAGCATAGTAGGATCTTCTCGCGAATAATCTCGTTTACAAAGAACCGCGCCGGCTTGTCGGTCAACTGGTCTTTGTCGAAGAACGGCGGACACTCCGGCAGCGCCTCTTTGATCGCGTTGAACAACTGGTCAATGCCGAAGCGCTCCTTGGCGGAGATAGCGAAGATCTCTGCTTCGGGCAACTCTTTCTGCCAGTAACTTACCAGATTGTCAAGAGTCTCCGGGGTCGTCAGGTCAATCTTGTTGATGATTACAAATACCTTTACTCCTCCATTCTGCTTGTTTTCTCCGCCTTGCTGGCTTCTGGCTGCTATCTTCTTCACTTTTTCCAGAAACGCCGCATTCTTGTCAGGTGTGTCTTGTACGTCTGTTACGTATAGTAGCACATCAGCGTCCACCAGCGCACCCTGACTGAACTCTAACATCTGCTCCTGCAGCTTGTAGTTCGGCTTCAGCACACCCGGGGTGTCGGAATATACAATCTGAAAATCCTCACCGTTCACGATACCCATTATCCTGTGCCGTGTCGTTTGAGCCTTGCTGGTGATGATACTCAGCCGCTCGCCTACCAACGCGTTCATCAGCGTCGATTTACCCACGTTCGGGTTCCCTACAATATTTACAAATCCTGATCTATGCATTTCTTTTTTATCCTTTATCTCTATCTCTCTTCTGTCAGCGCAGCGTTCTGTCTTCTGTCAGTGCAGCGGTTTGTCTTCTGTCAGCGCAGCGGTCTCTCTTCTGTCAGCGCAGCGGTCTCTATCACATCTCCAGCAGCACTTTTCCGCATTGTCCGCTTACCATGATATCGAATCCTTTCTGGAAGTCGTCAAATGCAAATCGGTGTGTTATCACCGGACTTAAGTCCAGGCCGCCTAACAGCATCTGCTCCATCTGATACCATGTCTCCCACATCCTGCGGCCGGTTATGCCTTTTATTGTCAGTGCATTGAATATCACATCGCTCCAGTTCACTTGCGTGTCTTTCGGCAATATACCTAACTGGGCAATGTTCGCGCCCTTGTACATGTGTTCGATCATGTCGTTGAACGCAGCCGGTGCACCCGACATCTCCAGTCCGACGTCAAAACCGCGTATGCCTAATTGTTTCATCGCTTGCTCCACGGTCTCGCCCTTGCTGCCGTCCACAATCACATCTGCGCCCATCTTTTTTGCTATCTCCAGTCGTAGCGGATTGATGTCTGTCACTACGATATGTTTCGCGCCCGCGTAGCGGCATATACCTGCAGCCATCGTGCCTATCAGTCCTGCGCCGGTGATCAGCACATCTTCGCCCAGCAGCGGAAACGCCAGTGCTGTGTGCGTCGCGTTGCCGAACGGATCCATGATCGCTGCAAAATCGTCGGAAATCTCCGGACGCAGCTTCACAATGTTCGATTCGGGAATAGTCACATATTCCGCAAACGCACCATCCTTGCCGAATATACCTACCGACAGCGAGTTTTCGCAAACGTGCCCCATTCCTCGGCGGCAGTTACGGCATTGCCCGCATACGATGTGACCTTCGGCGGTCACACGCTCGCCTATCTTGATGTTCCGTACGCCCGAACCGGTATATACCACTTCGCCCACGAACTCATGTCCCATGATATAGGGCGGTTTGCAGTGACTCTGGCTCCATTCGTCCCATTTGTACATATGCAGGTCTGTGCCGCAGATAGCGGCTTTCTTCACCTTGATCAGTACATCGTTCACTCCTACTTCCGGCATTGGTACATCTTCCATCCATATGCCGGGTTTAGCGTAGCGCTTAACTAATGCTTTCATCTTTATGTGTGTTTTTCTTCTTAATTGTTGTCAATTGATGTTAATTGTTGACTTCTTAATTCCACGTGCGGCATCCGCTGCGACCGCCTTGCCCATTCCTTACCCATTCTTGGGGCCCCCGACAAAACTTGCGCAGCAATGTTTTGGTGGGGAGAGCCGAGGCAATCGCGCGCTTAATGCCGCTCAGCGGCATCCGTTAGCGCGATTTGCCGACGGCGAACTCACACCCGCAGTACAATTGATTATAAAAATTGTATTCTTTCAGCAACTCGTTCCTCCGCTCTTGCAACCCATCTTTTCGCCAGTTCTGCGCCCAGAACTTTACCTGCCCACCTGCTGCTTCTGCCGCCCGCATGCCTGCGGCGTTCACTTGCTCTAGGTTCTTCCACCGCGATGATGCCAATGTGGTTGCAAACCATGTTATACCCAGCTCCTGAGCTTTCTTTGCCGTTGCCAGCAATCGGTAATAGAAGCACACCTCGCACCGCTTGCCGCGTTCCGGCTCACGTTCCAGCCCTTTCACAGCTTCCCGCCATTGTTCGTGCCCGTAGCCGCAGCACGGAGTAGGGGAGTCTGCGTTGTCATCATCCAGCCAGCGTATGCCTAATGATTCCGCGTGTCGTTTGCTTTCCTGCTTGCGTATCTCGTATTCTTCCTGCGGATAGATGTTCGGGTTGAAGTAGTATATCACCGGTTCTATCCCGTGAGCCAGCAGCCATTCAACGATGGCTGACGAGCATGGCGCGCAGCACGCGTGCAGTAGCACTTTTGTCAACCCTTCCGGTACTATGATATGACTGCTTTTCTGTTTTTGCATTACTTCGTTCGTTTCGTAACAATTCGTCAAAGATAGTATTGTGTATCTTGTTGAAATTTTCTGCAAAGTTACACATTTTTTTTCAATAATGCAAATAAATCGTTCATTTTTGTTAAAATATTTGTTTATTTCCTTACCCATTTCTTTGTTGCGTGCTATGTGTCCCGTACCGGCTGTTTAGTGCTCGCCGCAGTCCCGGCGAGTCTATTGTGTTCTGTGCGGGCGATTTCCATGAGCCCGTTTTGCATTTTCCCTCATTTTCCCCTTCTGTCGCATATTTGCGGCAGTGTTATCCTGTTCGGTGTCCTGCTGGCCGTTTAGTGCTCGCCGCTGTCCCGGCGAGTCTATAGTGTTCTGTGCGGGCGATTTCCATGAGCCCGTTTTTCCTTTCTCCTTGTGCACTATCCCCCTCCCTGTTCATTCTTTACTCATTTTCTCCTTCTGTCGCATATT
>Ga0247610_10002417_pt1 | contig 21521 bp, 18 predicted proteins | sample 174DNAGHGhighgp2_FD_193483 | JGI IMG/M metagenome (GOLD analysis project Ga0247610, IMG submission 193483) | Sheep rumen microbial communities from Palmerston North, Manawatu-Wanganui, New Zealand - 1742 DNA GHGhigh gp2 | ecosystem: Host-associated > Mammals > Digestive system > Stomach > Rumen...
TTAAAGATGTTAGTGAAGTTCAACTTGAAAGTGATTCAACCCAATGAGATACGGATAAATATGGCAGAATCTTAGCTTATGTTTTTGTTAAATGAGTAAATATAAATAAGAAAATGATAGCTGATGGCTATGGATGGGAATATACTTATAATCTTCCATATAAGTATCAAACTGAGTTTAAAGAAGCAATGAAATCCGCTGAAAAGAATAATTTAGGTTTGTGGAATGAAAATGCATGTAGTTGAGAAAGAACTTCAATAGAAGAAATTGATACTACTTCAACAACTACCCCTTCTAATGTATGTTTGAATCATACTTGGATATCATGACCTAAATGAGGTTGTTACTATATAGATGAAGCTTGAGGTAAAGTTTATTGAGATCACGCATGTTGCGGTAGATAAAAAAACACCAAAATTGGTGTGAAATGAGGGAGAAAATTTCAGGTTTTCTCCTTTTTTATTAAAACAAAAAATAGTTTTATACCTTAATCATAAACACTATGCAACTTTGAAATCTTAACATCATCTTCATAGAAAAATTCACGGTAAGACAGTTCCAAGAGATTAATAGGCTTAATGAGAAGTATACCTCATGAGAAATCGATGCAACTACCCTTTCTAATGAGTTATTCAAGCTCATGATAGACTCTATCAACTGAGAGAAAGATAAAGAAAAAATAGAAAATCTGATTCTCGACATGGAATCAATTGAAGACTATGGAAAACTCAATGAAGAAGTAGCTAAAAGAATAAACGATCAAGTCAATTCTGTAAAAAAAAAGAATTAGAGTATGAGTATTCTAAACTTTTTAAGCATATGTGATGAAGTAAAAGTGAATTAATCTTAGCTGTAGAAGTAATGAAATATATGGGATGGAGTTATGAAGATTATCTGAATACTCCTTATGATTTAGTTCAAGCTATCCTAGTAAGAATGGATTTAGAATCTAAGAAAAAGTAATGGCATCAAAAAATGAAATTGAAATCTTAGTAAAAGCAACGGATAATGCCTCAAAAGAGTTTGAGAATATTTCTAAAAATTCTCAAAAAATGTCTGATAGTTTGAAGAATGTCCAAAAATATTCTTGAATTGCTACTACTGCTCTTGTTTGATTATGAACGGTTATGGTGAATCAAGCTGCAGATATGGAACCAGTGAAAAATGCTTTTGAAAACTTAACTGAAACAGTTTGAGAAAGCTCTGAAACGATGTTAAAATCATTAAAAACGGCCTCTAAATGAGCTGTTTCTGAATATGATCTTATGTTATCTGCCAATAGAGCTTTGAAGCTATGAGTTACTCAAAATACTGATGATATGACTGATCTCATGAAGATAGCAAGGCTTTATGGACAGCAAATGGGACAAGATGTAACTCAATCTTTTAATGATATTGTTACCTGACTTTGAAGATGAAGTCCAATGATTCTAGATAATCTTTGAATTATTATCGATAGTGAAAAAGCTTATGAAGATTATGCTAAAACCCTTTGAAAAACATCAAAAGATTTAACAAAAGCAGAGAAAACTCAGGCTTTAGTAAATGCTACATTAGTAGAATGAAGAAAAGCTTTAGATGAATTTTGAGAACCTGCTCAAACTATGGCAGAAAGATTTGCTGAATTGAAAAATAGTTTTTCTGATACTGCTGCAAGGATTTGAGAAGCTTTATTACCTGTTGTTCAAAAGCTTTTAGAAACGATTCAACCTATCATTAATAAGATTTCTGATTGGATTGCTGCTAATCCAGAATTGGCTTCTAAAATACTCTTAGTTACTACGGCTATTACAGGACTAATCTTTGTGATTTCTTCTTTGAGTTCAATTATTCCTGCTATTACCTCTGCAATTAGCTTTATTGCCTCCCCTATTTGACTCGTAATTTGAGCTATTGCTGCTCTATGAGTTGCTTATGCTACGAATTTTTGAGGATTTAGAGACTTTGTGAATGAAACATGGCAATTAATAGAACCTGTTTTAATAGAATTGAAAGATGCTTTTGTAGAATGCTTTGGAGAAATCTGGGAATCTATCAAAGAGGTATATAAAGAGTTAGAGCCTATCCTTATTCCTATTCGAAATATCTTCAAAGAGGCTGTAAAATATACGTTATTATTCGTTGTAGAAGTCGTTAAATCGAGTTTTAATGCCATTACTGATACCGTTAGATGAGTTACTAAAATTTTTAATGAAGTGATTGATTTCTTCAGAAATGTTTTCTCATGAAATTGGCAATGAGCCTTAGAAAATCTGAAAAATATCACTGCTGTTTGGTTAGATACAATCATCAAAGTTTTTGCAGATTTCTGAATCGATTTACCTGCTATTTTTGAGACTTTAAAAGCCACTATTACAGGGATTTGGGATAATCTTTTCTCATGATTAAAGAATATTTGTAAGGGAGCTGTAGATTGGATTTCAGATAAAGTCTCCAGAGTTCGAGATAAAATCAATGCTGCAAGAGAAGCTATTGCATCATTATGGTGATGATCTAGTTGATGAAGAGCTTCATGAGGAAGAGTTATTGCAGGACAAACCTATAGAGTAAATGAAATTCATTGAGAATATTTTACTCCTGCAGTAAATTGAATTGTTACTCCTGCTAGAGAAATGAATCAAGCTCCTAATGTGAATATCAATTTTTGAGATGTTACCGTAAGAGATGAATCAGATATCGTAAAAATCTGAGACTTAATTGATGAGAGATTAAAAGCTATTTATTCCAATATTTATCTTCATAATTACTAATGTTTAATACCTTTCTTTACAATACTACACTCTATTGAACACTCTCAAGAACTAAAGGTTGAGGGGGTTGATGATGAGGTTGAGTCGATATTATTGGATTCAACTGATATAATTTTTCTGATATCATTATCTCAAATATTCCTGATGATTATGCCTGAAATTCTCTCTCTATAGAAACCTATCAACTTTCTACTCATGGGCAAGGGTTATGAAATTGGTTGATTAAGAATAAAACACTTTCAATTGAAGGTCGAATTGTGTCCGAAAACCAGCTTCAGTTAGAAGAAAAAATTAAAAGAATAAAAACTTCTCTCTTACAATGACAATCTGTTCTATATTTGAAAAGAGCCTCTGAAATTTTACAAACCACTGCCGTAGTATCTAGTATTTCTATTCCTAGAGAATCCTGGACAGTCAATGCCATAGAAATTAAAATTGTCTTCACCATTTTAGATCCTTTCTTCTATTCGGTACAAAGGCATGAATTAGCTTATTATTGAATCCATTCAGACTTTTATACCTCTTTATTTTATGAAACAGGAAGTCATTCTGCTAAGGTTTGAATCTTTGTAATGTTTGGTTCATGAAGTAATGTTTCTAAAGTTTCTTTCCTTATCTGAGATAAAACTGTGAAGATAAATGAGAGTTTTTCTGCTTGAGATATTCTTTTCTTAGATGGTGAAAATGTCGATGTAGCTAAAAACGGAAGATATGGAATTGATTGGTATGGAGAGATGTGAGAACTCACCTTCTGAGAAAATCCAATTGTTATCAATGTTACATGAGAAGCTAATTACTCAGTCTTTATCCAATATAGAGATACCTATGTATAATTTTAAAGTCTATGATAAGAATTGAAACTTCATAAAGACGCTTAATGAGAAAGAAATCTCATGTGAGTATTCTTTTTGAGCTTCCATTAATTGATGATATACGGCTCTAAAATTTGAGTATTACTGAGAATTTGAATTGGATCATAAACAAAGAGTTAAGATTTATAAATGAGAGAGAAGTATCTATCAATGATTTATTACAGGAGTAATAAAAAAAGCTGATAAGTCTGGCCAAAAACAAGTGATTTCTTGTTCTTGAATGATTGGATTGCTTTCTTTTATCCCTCATACTTCATGAACGGTTACTGATAATCCTTCAACGATTCTAAGGAATATTTTTAGTTCATCTAACCTTTGATTCGATGTCTCCTGAATTCAAAACTATCCTGAAACGATTTCTCTTTCTTCTAATAGTGCTAATCAGTTATTATTCTTGCAGGATATTTTAAAAGAAACCCATGATTTCTGATTATTCATTGATTCGGAAAATAAAGTTTGGTTTACACCTTATGAAACTTCTCATATTCTTACTTATAATGTTGATTGTTATAATGTAGAATTAGCTGAAGACAGCTCAAATTACTACAATAGAATTACTCTTACTTATTCTTGATGAAGTGCAACCTTAGAAGATTCTGAAAGTATCTTGAGGTATGGAGTAAATGCTTTGGATCTCGAGGAATCCGATATTAAAAATCAAACCACTGCTCTCCTCAGACTTTCCTCTCTTTTAAAAGAATATGGTATCCAAAGAAATTATAAGATTTCAGTGAATGGAAATTATAATTATTACGATATTAAACCAGGACAATTATTATCATTAAGAAATACAGATCGAATCATAGAAAATAAACCAATTAAGCAAATCCAATATGCTAAAAATACTGCTGTTGTCTCATTGGATTCCTATCAACCGATAGAATATTTTATCATTAATCAAAAATAACCATGTACAATGTTAAAGACAATGCTGAAGCTAAACTTCAAGTAGGATTATCTTCTCTTGCTACTACTGTTGTGGTAGAAATAGGAACAGGAATGCTATTCCCAGAAGCTCCTTTTATAGCTGTTCTCAATAAAAGAGATTCAGATTGAAATATTACGAAATCTGAAAAGGTTGAAATTACGGCTAAGGACTGAGATCAATTTATCATAACCAGAGGTTTTGAAGATACTACTCCTACGGATTTTAATGCATGAGATTATCTCTCTTTGTTTGTTATGGCTAGACATATTCAAGATTTAAACTCAGAAATTGAAACGAATGCTTCTAATATTTGAGCATTAAATACAAGAATGACTGCTGCAGAAGAAGCAATTGATGATTTACAAAGAGCATGAGCTATCGATCATCTAGAAACTACTTTGATGATTTGAGAAAAATATACGGCTAATGATAAACTCTTTGCTCAATTTACTCCTAAAGCTTCTAATTGTGATGTGGCCATTCCTATTGGTAATGTAGCTAGTAATACTCAATTACATATTCAAAGAGCTAGTAGTTGTAAAGCTTGAAATACTCTAAAATTAAAACTGAGAAAAGTCTGAGAACCTACTACAAAAGTGGTGGTAGACATTCAAAAGGCAGTAGTTGCTACTAATGGAACTGAATATTATTGGTATGGAGATGGAACTACCATTGCTAGTGCTGAAGTTCCTTATTCTACTTTTACTACAGAATGGCAAGTTGTAGAATTTACTTTTGATCAGGAGTTTTGAGGTTGAGATGAGTCTGAGATTTTAGCTGTAGTAGTTCATCAAAACGATGATATCGTAAATGCTTCGAACTATTATGAATTAGCTGCAGATTCTACTCAGTATTCTGAAGCTTTTAGAGTGGTATTTGTAAATGGTGAAACAAGAACTTTCAATAAGATGATGCCGTATTGTGAATGAGAGGGATTAGCTCCTGTAATGCTTTGTAGATGTGATTCTGCAAGATATACCGTACCTTATGATTTACCAATTCTTTTGAATGCTTCATGAAGTACAACTAATGGTGTTATTTGGAGGTATATTCCTACAAGAAATGGACAAAATATTAAATTAACAGGTCATGTGGTTTGTTCGGTATCTTCTTCTTATTCGAACAGATATGGATATTTCAATCTTTATGATGGAAGTAATGGAACTAACTTAATGAATAAACAATGAGGTATTAATGAAGATATTGCATGGAATGGGAATAAATCTTCTGCATGAGCTAACTTATTAATTCAGATTTGAACTACCTATTCTTGAAGACAATGAAGTTACTCTAATTTGAATATTTATACAACGAATGGAAGTATCACAAAAACTCAGGAATGAACTCTAGTTGCTGTTAGTGAAGTGAAGACTCCTGGTAATAATGTTCCAGCAGTTTTAGTCTGAAAAGTATGAGATGGATTCTTTAATTGAGGAAAATATTGGGAACCTGATAAATACAATGTTTCATTCTCTGTAGGAGGTTGAAATACTAATTCTAACGGATGATTTGAAGTCCCATGTGATGGAATGGTAAAAGTGAGAATTAATAATAATGCTACAGACCATTACAACTATATCGATATGAACTGACAAAGAATAATGCAGCAAGGTTATGGATGATTAGTGAATATGATAAAAGTGAAAAAATGAGATTATTTTTATTGATATGCTGATTACTCAAACTGGTATTCTTATGCTGATTTTTATCCTGATAACTAAAAATAACCATGAAAACTTTTCGAGAAAAAATGAGTATTACTAAGTTGGTATTTCTCTTACTTACTTTAGTACTCTGATTTCAAACTGTTTATTTAACCATTAATTGAGTTGAGACTTCCCTCTTTAATAATGCTATGTTAATGGTGATTAGTTTCTATTTTGGGCAAAAAGTCTGAGAAAGCAAGAAAGATCCTTTAATTGATAATACCAATGAGAATGATGGAAAAGATTAAGAACTACGTGTTAAATCCTGCAGTGTGGATATCATTTTTATGTTTTACATTCTGATTATGAGTTAGTTATGCCACTTTAAATGGTAGAATTTCTGCTATTGAGAAAGCTCAAGCTGAGTTTGATAACCAATATATTCAGACTACCCTAGCCCAGATTCAAACTGATATTCAATGGATTAAGATTGAATTACAAAAATAAAAAATACCCCCAGGGATAGTCCCCAGGGGTGAGATTCAAGAATGCTCCGTTCCAGTGATTTAAGAGTACGGTATCTCACATTCTGTCATCATCTCACATATAATATACAGATTTACTTTCTAATGTCGAGAGATGTATCCATTCACTTTAAAGCTATCTACTACTAAAAAATCCAGATGAACTAATCCTTGTAAATGAATTATTATTCATCATACGGCTTGATGAACTTTTCAATCTAATATGAAATATTTATCAGAATCTAAAGCTCAAGCTTCTGTTCATTTTGTTATTTGAGAAAATTGAGAAGTCTGAAAGATATGAGATCCTAAAGATATTTTATGGCACGCAGGAAATTGAAGTCGAGGAAATATAGGAAATGTTAATACTCAATTTCTATGAATAGAAGTAGTTTGATATTGAGAATATAACCTTAATCAATTTATCAGATTAACTGATTTAGTAGAATATCTTATGGGTAATTTCAATATTCCTAATAATATGATTCTTAGACATTCTGATGTAACTCAGGAAAGGAATATTACTAAAGAAAAACTCCTTCGAGATTGAAGGAGAAAAGTAAAGAAATTCGATATATGATTAAGTTTTTTTAGAGATAATGAAGGGTTTAAAATGTGGAGGAATAAGTTGATTCCTAGAAAAGAAAGTAGGTTTAGTTAATTGTTATTTCCCTCCTCTATTTCGTCTCTTAATTGAGTTAATTTTTTTCAATTAAAAGTAAAGAATTCTTGTCCTTGAGGAGTACTGTTACGTTTCAATAATACTCTTGCTAATGGAGAAAGAGCCCATGGTTTTCAATTATACATAACTTGATTATCATTATGAACAGTAATTACTAAGCTTTCATCTTTCACAAAATAAATTCTATCTCATGGTTTAATTCAAACCATAGAAAATTTAAATGGAGATCTCTTTTTTCATGAGTTATGACTTTGTTTTTTTACTGTCTTTGTTCTTAAAGTTATTTTATCATTTGTTCAGTGTACTTTTTCTCTTAATTCTGTAAGAATCACTCACTTGTATTTAAAGAATTCTGGTCAACGTGGCATATAGTTTATTCATAACAATTCTTTAGCTAAAGCAGATAATGAATATGTTTTATTCTTATATTTTACTTTATCATCGCCGATCACTGTTACTACAATATTATCATCTTTAAAAAAGGTAATTTCTTCTCATATTTTAATATTACATTTTGAGAATTTAAAGCTTGAAAGTCTTTGTTTTACTTCATTTTCAATTGTTTCAAATTCTTTTTCTTCTTTTTTCTGTTCATCTGTAACATCAATCAAATGTAATCTATCTTCCAATCAATTAATCTTTGCTATATGAGAGAGAAGAACAAATGCATCCTCTTTATCCATGATATAGAATTCCCTATCTTTTGAAGCTCTTAAATCTGGTTTTAAATCATCAATAATAGCATGTAAGTCTTTATCTGCTAAAGGTTTATCAGTTTCATAAATAGCATATGTTGTGAATGGATATGGGACAGATGTGTTACTTAATTCTTTACGTCTTCTTTCAATATTATCAGAATATCAGATTTTTATAAATCATTTCAGAGCAGTATTTGTCATTATATATATACCTTTTGCCATTTTATATAAGTTATTACAATAAATTAGGCTTGTAAAGAAGTCATATAATCCAAAGTATAATTCTCTTTAATATTGTTATCTGCAATCATTGCATATTTCCACTCTTTTCAATCTGTATTATCATTTACAGCTTTAATCCATTCAAGTGTAAATTGTTTTTTGGCTTGAACTTCTCAATCATCAACTTTTGATGCATTTTTAGGTTCTAAAATATAGATAGCATCATTGGTCTCTGCTATAAAATCAGGTTGATATGATCTACGAGCATTATCATAATAATAATCTATTGAAAATGACTTTGGTCTAACCCATTTTATTACTTTATCATCATTTTCAAGAATTACTGCTAATTTTCTTTCTGCATCTGAATCAAATTTTACATATTCTTCAGATGTTTTACTAAATCATGAAAAAACATAGCTTTTAATCATTGGTTTATCAAAATTGGTATCTCTGAAATCATATGAATGTCATGGTAAGAAAGAATATGTATTTCCTTTTAAAGGAGCTAATCATTTATTTACACGTACTTCTCATTCTTTTATTGTGATTGAATAACATTCTTTTGATAACAATTGTTTTTTAATTTCTCATGTTATGTAATCCTTGAATATATGAACATGGAGTTTATATTCATCATCAGTTTTTTCTCATAATGTAGTTTTAAGTTGTTCCACAAGATCATTAGCCATACTGTACATCCATTCTGAATATTTATCATAATCAAGTTCTGGAATGTCCATCATAAGAGTTACTAAATAATCTCTAACATCTCATTTAAAATTGATTTGTTGAGTCATTTTGATTCTCTCTCTATCAGAGCTAGTTAAACTTTGAATTCTAATTGTACTCTCTTGGGAACTTAACCACGATAAGAAACTGGTATTTATTTTAAAATCTGTATTAAATTTAGGATCTGGATCAGGACGATAAAAAGTAACTCTAGGAATCATGATTTCATATTTAGAGAGATCAAATATGAGGTCATATGTCCTTCCTTCCACTAATCTCTTTTGTTGCTCTTCAGTTAATTTTCAGAAGACTAATTTTGTTTGAGTATCTTCTGATGAAGTAATAATATTAAATGCTTCATTGAAAATCTTTTCTTTAGCATTTGGTAAATCTGTATCCTGTTCTTTTTGAATAAGTTTTACCACTGTTTCATTGATAATATTATTGGCACTAACTGCTTCCTCTTCTGTTAATATATTGTCATTTATTAAAGATTTTGCAACTTCACTTGTTTGTACATTATTTTTCCCGTCGATATACTTTGGTTTTGATGTAACAATATCAAGCTTCTTTGTTATTTCATTATCGGTATCCAAGTTTATAACATTTTTTACTAATGAATCTGGTTTATTTGCAGCATTAATAACCTCTTGATATTTATCATGAGCTACAATGGTTAATCTATCTACAGATCTATCTCAAACTCTTTCTCAATAAGGCAATCTTAATCATCTTCATATTGTCTGCTCTGTTAAGATTTCAGAGGCACTGGCTCTTAGAGGGACAATGGTGTAAAGATTATTTACATCCCATCACTCTTTAAGCATCATAACCTGTATAACTATTTCTATAGGATTTTCTGGTTTTTCAATTTCCAATAATTTTTGGATATTTTCTTCTTCATCAGCTCCTAATCATGAATATATTTTTACAATTTTATCTTTATATTTTCACTCTAAGACTCTTGTTTTTATCATCTCTTCAATATGATCAGCATGATTTTGATCCATTGCAGATATCATCATAAACGGTTTAACATATGGCATATTATTATTGTCAGCAAAAAGTCTCAATTCTGTTTTTGTTCTTTCATGAATCATAATTCAGTCTGTGATTTTTAAGAAATCCAACTCCTCTTTTGAGATTTTATCCACATCAACATTTTCTCTGGTTGCAACCCAAGGTGTTTTTACATATCAATCTTGAATAGCATTTGCTAAGTTATATTTATACAAAACATTAGAAAAATCAGATTTTTTACTTCATTTAACGGTATATGGAGTGGCTGTAAATTCAAATCAAAGAATTGGTTTTAATTCATTAATAGCCTGCATAGAGCTATCTGCTCTATATCTATGACTTTCATCCATTAAAACTACCAGGTCTTTCAAATTTTGAAGATATTCATAATAACTTTCTCAAATATATTCAGAGAAACTTTTCATTTTAGCTGTATCTTTTTTACTATTGAATTTTGAAATATTAAAAATATTGATGGTAAAATTCTTATCAAAAGAAAATAATCATTGTTTTAGCGATTGATTTACTCCTGTATAGTTGTCTCAATCAATAATAATTGGATTAGTTCAATCAACATCACTTAATCATTTGAATACATATTTTCTACTTCAATATGTAAAATCTTCTCTTAATTTATTATATATTGTAAGATTAGGAGCTACTACAAAGAAATTACGGATTCATTTTACTTTATGAAGATAGTAGATAATGGCTCACATTAATCTTGTTTTTCAAACTCATGTTGCTAAAGCAAAACACATAGAAGGAAAGTCAAAATCATATCATGTAAATCATGAAGCAATCGTTTGAATCTTTTGAAGCAATTGATCTGATGGAATGTTTTCCATATCTTCAAATTCTTCAAGTATGTAATGTAAACGATCCAAGCTATCTGCTTGAGGATTACGTAAAGAAAGTCTTGCTTTAATATAGTTTTTAAGTTGTTCTGGTGTTTGGGCCATGGTGATATGTTTATGGTTTAAAAGTATTTTTATGGATTAGTCCTCATCTTTTATGTCTTCTTCAGATATAGGCAATGAATAATTATCCTTATTATACTCGCATTTGTCAAGAATTTCAGTAGGTATTTTCTTTATCTGAATATTATCTGGTAAATCAAGGTTACTTTCAAATGTTTTTGCTACAATTAACATGGTCTCTCAGCTTTTAAGAGATGTTTCTTGAATGTCTTTAACTATCTCTTGAGTTATATGTCTTGTAGTAACATGGATGAAATCTTTTTCTGTACTATATCAATGTTTTATATTATCTTCAAAAGCTTTATATGTGAAGTTTTCAATTTTACAAATAGCTTGGACAAGTTCTGATGAATTAAAGTTAGGATTAATGATGTAATTTCAGTATTTATCTTGGAGCAAAACTGATGGTCATAATTCATAAAATTTATATCATCCTCATCATTCTCGTTCCACTATTTTAGATATACCTGTCTGTTCTCAATCAATAACTTTATCAAGTCTTACTTTACAATGAGAATAAGCATGGTCTCATAGTTCTATTCAAATCCATTTTCTTCACATTTTATGAGCAACTGCTACTGTAGTTCAACTTCATAAAAAGCTATCTAATACTAAGTCTCAAGGTGATGTACACATAGTAATAATTTTTTTTATTAGTTTTTCAGGTTTCTTACTATTAGCGAACAAAACATCTCATTCTTGTCAAACACCTCATGTTGTTTTAATGTCTAATCGAAGGTCACCTTGACTTTGCATAAGATTTAAATCAGCAAAAATAACCTGAACACGTGGTTGCTTTGATGCTTCATCAAAATCAGTTTTAATTAAATATATTAATCAGCTACTTGATTTTACAGCCATAACATCCTGATCCAATAACTTCGTATTCTTTGCTATATTAAAAACGCTCGAAGATCCTACAGCTTGTATAATATATTTTGCGTGATCAAATTTTCGCTGTTCTTGTTCAGATTTTTTAATGTTTTCTTCTTTGAAAAACTTATCCAATGACTTTATTTTTCACTTTTTAAGTAATTCATTACATCTATTTATATTATCTTCGGAATATTCTCATTGAATTATTTGATGTACTTCATCTATTTCTTCTTCATTTAATCCTAATAATATATTTTTGTACTCTGGGTTCCAATTTTCCAATGGTACTTTTTCAGCTGTTATTTTAGGAACTTCATTCTTATAATAAACTAAAATATATTCTTTAATTTTTGGCAATCTGCGGTCTACATGGGCCATTTTAACTCACGAAACCTCACTCATTTTAATACATATTGTATTTAATCTATTCTTTCTTCAAAAAATTTCATCCATCATAACGGTTAAATAAGCTTGTTCATTATCATCAATTTGTACAAAAATTAGTCAATCATCTGCTAATAGATTTCTTAATAGTTCTAATCTTGGCCTCATTAAATTAAGCCATTCTGTATGTTCAAGTCCATCATCATAATACTCAAAAGCAGATCATGTATTATACGGAGGATCTATATAAATACATTTTATTCTTCAATTGTATTGCTGTTCAAGAGCTTTTAATGCTAAAAGATTATCTCAGTGAATGAGCATATTTTCTGTCATTGGATCTCCATAGCTTAGTTCTGGTTTTTCTATTAGTATTCTTGGCTCTAGTTCAAAAGCCTTATTTTTCCCTGGCCATGTTAGTTCTAATTTTGTTCAGGACATGTAAATATTATTTAAAATTAAATTTATTCTTCATCTATTTCTTCTTTTGTGATAGGTAATGAATAATTATCTTTATTGTATTCACATTTATTAAGAATCTCTGTTGGTATTTTCTTTATCTGAATATTATCTGGTAAATCAAGATTACTTTCAAATGTCTTTGCTACAATAAGCATAGTTTCTCAATTCTTTAATGATGTTTCTTGAATATCTTTAATGATTTCTTGAGTTATATGTCTTGTAGTAACATGGATGAAATCTTTTTCTGTACTATATCAATGTTTTATGTTATCTTCATACGCTTTGTATGTAAAGTTTTCAATCTTACAAATAGCTTGGACAAGTTCTGATGAATTGAAGTTTGGGTTTATAATATAGTTACAGTATTTATCTTGAAGCAATACTGATGGTCATAATTCATAGAATTTATATCATCCTCATCATTGTCGTCATAAAGCTGGAGATATTCCTCCCTGTTCCCCATCTATAACATTATCAAGTCTTACTTTACAGTGAGAGTATGCATGATCTCACAATTCAATTCAAATCCACTTCCTTCACATTTTATGAGCTACTGCAGCAGTTGTTCAACTTCATAAAAATGAATCCAGAACTAAATCTCAAGGATTGGTAGCCAACCTGAGAATTCTCATTAATAAGATTTCTGGCTTTTTACTAGCTGGGAAGTTAACTCATCATTCATTTTGTGTATTATTAAAATCAACATCATCCCAAAAATCACAGACCAATTTCGATATTTCTTGAGATATTTCAGTTCTTGATACAACTTCATTAATTGATGATGATAATGGAGATAATCTTCTTCAATTATAAGCAAATTGTCCATTCCCATATGGGACTACTTTGTCTTTATTCTCAGGCTTTAAACTTTCAGCCCTTGCATCTTCAGGCATTGATTTACCTGTTTGAAAAATAGAGTCTGAATTTTCCATATAAAATGCTTTAAATTTTGGATCTTGTGTATTATAATCATCGGGCTTTATATTTTTATCAAAAATTCATTTTGATATAATTATATCCTTTAATGAACTAAGTTGGAGAGTTCCTTTATTTAGATAATAATTGTAGTGGGAGTCTCGTTTATTAGAAATTGAGTATTGAGGATTTAAATTAAGAGTACCTCATTTTTTGTATACCAATATGAAATCTTTTTGTTTTATGATAGTTTTATTTTTATGAGCAGTTTTTAATCAACTTGGTGTTGATGACTTAATAGCAATCGAACAAATAAAATTATCTCTTCTAAAAATTTCATCCATTATTACTTTACAGTAATGAACTTCTACATCATCTAATTCAACAAAAATGATTCATCAATCTTCTTTCAATAAGTTCCATAATATTTTCATTCTTTGATACATCAAATTTAATCGAATTGTATGTTCAATTCAATCATCATAATATTCAAAAGCTGCTCATGTATTAAAAGGAGGATCGATATAGATACATTTTATTTGTCATGAATAATTTTGTTCAAGAGCTTTTAATGCTAAAAGATTATCTCAATGAATGAGCATATTTTCGGTATTTGGATCTCAATAACTAAGCTCAGGTTTTTCAATTAATATTCTTGGTTCAAGTTCAAAAGCTTTGTTTTTACCTGGCCATGTTAGTTCTAGTTTTGTTCCTGGCATGTTTGATTAATATCTATGTTAAAATATGATTTAAAATGTTCTCAAGCATTATGATCTTCAAAAACTTTCTTAAATAAGATAATGATTTGTTTACAAGTTTTTCAGTTTAATTCGTTTTCTAAATCCTCAATTGAGTGTGAATTAACATCAAATAATTGTTTAGCTTCTTCATTTCATTTATAGAATTCTCAAACGTTATATTTATTAAAATTTATAAATGTTTCAAGTATCCTTCTACAGTTATTTAACATAGAGGCAACCTTATTATATTTGTATAAAAATTCTAAATCTTCTCGAAGAGCATGATAATTTGATTTAAAATCATCTTGATAACTTTTTATTTTATTGATTTTCGAAACTATTCAATTCGATGTTAATTTATAATAATTATTTTTTTCATGATATAGAGGTTGTAATCATGATTTTTCATTTTTATTCACTATCTTTGTATTTTGTTTTTCAATCTTTTCATTTGTCTTTTTTATTTTATCATCTTCTGCAGGATTTAGATGAGGACGTACATTTAAATAGAAATGAACATTATGGGTTAATAGTAAAAAAATTCAGTCATTACCAAGTTGGTTTGTATAAATCTCTTTAATCTTTGATATCATTAAATATTGTAATGTATCATCATTACTTGTCATTGGATCATCGAAAATAATAATTTTATTTGGCTTCCTTTCATTTTCAGGAGTTTTTAAACTGAAATAAAAATAAAGGAATGCTACTATATTTTTTTCTCATTCACTAAGCTCCTTTACTGATCTATATGTTCAATCGTGTCATCTTACTTTATAAAGTCATTTTCATCCAGGATTATTTTCTTCTGAGATATGCTCCAGTGTAAAGGACTCTATTCATGAATTTTGTAAACATTTACTAATAGCATGTGAAATGATTGATTCATCCTTTGTCTTTTCTAGTAGTTCCGTTTTATCTTTTATAAGATTTTTTGTTATTTGTTTTTTTTCTTCTACTTGTTTATTAAGTTCATCATAAATAGCTTTTGAAGACTGATACTGTGCCTTTAACGATTCATATTCCGAATTGTTAATAATTTTCTGAATTTCATTATAACGTAAACTTTTTCTAGCATTATCTTTTTCTTCTTCTAAGTTATCTGATAATTGGTTGTTCTCAATAATGATATCGTTTATTTGCTTATTAATTGTAGTAAAATTAACGATGTTATCATTTGAAATTTCCCCTAAATTCTTAAATAGATTTTTTTGTTTTACTTTAATTTTATCTTCTATTTGGTTAAGAAAAAGCAAATAAGAGTTTTTTGTAGCATCTATTGAAATATTTATGGATTCTATTTCTTCTTTAAATTTATCATAAAATAAATCTTTTTGTAATATTTTGATACTATTAAGGATGTCTTTTTCTTTATTTATAGCTTGTAATAATAAATCAATATCATTTTCAATCTCATCAACTTCATCATTAAAGAATTGATACAATTGTTCCCATCTTTTTTCACTAATTACATTTCAGCAAAAAGAACAGACCTCTCATTCTTTATGTTCATGAATTCTCATTCATTCCCTTGCGAAATTTTGCTTTGCATCATTTCATTCTAATTCTTGTATAGTTACCTTAACATTAATTTTTCTTTGTAAAATTCTATTAGTATGATTAATTAATTTTTCAGGGGATAATTCAGGACATGATATATCATCAATATGTTTTTTTTTCTCAGCGTTAATAATACCTTTTAATTCTTTTATTTTCCCATCATCAACCTCTTTTCATTGTCCAATTTCCTTTTCAAAATCATTTTTATTATATGAAGGTTTTGCGATTTGAGGATCTGAAATATTCTTTATTTCACTTGCAGAATCGGATAGGAATGTTTGCAATTTAGTATAATCATCATGGGACTTATTCTTAGCTTTATTACATTTTTCTCATAAGTTTCATTTTCACTCTGGATTAATGTCTTTATTTAAGTCTTTTATTTTTTTATCAATTTCTTTAATTTGTTTTGCTAATTCAACATTCTCAACTCATAGTGCTATAGCATCTAGTGACTCATTTTCTTTAATGATATTATGATATCAATCGAACAAAAAAACTGATTCATTATTATTTTTTATAGTTTTTGCAATCGTTGATTTTCAAGTTCAGTTTTTCCCTAAGATGAAATTCACCTGTTTATCTAAAATAAGTTCTGTTCATTCTTCAAAACGTTCAGGATATCATGATAAATCTATTTTTAATTCAACCATTTAAATAATTTTCCATTTAATAGTAAATAATTCTTTAACCTGAGATTGAGCATTTAATCTCTTTTCAATCTCATCAATTAATAACTCTTTCTTTTCATCAATTTGATCTTCTAAATCATTTATTTCTCTTCTAATTTTAGCCTCTTTTTGTTCTAAATTTTTAATTCTTCTTTGTATAGCAACTTTTTCTTCTAGTTGTTGTACTACCCTATATTCTTTTTTTAACTCTACAATTTCTTGTTTTATCTTTTTTCTATCTCTTTCTAAACTTACTTTCAGATCCTCTGATCGATGGTCTAATTTATCCATTTCTGTTTCAAAGTATTCTTGATTAGATTCTCTAGATCATGATTTAGTTTCTGATAGTAGTCTATTTTCTATAGTATTTAATTTCTCCTTTTCACTATCAGATAATGAAGTGTTAAAATACTCTCATGATAAATTTAACATCTTTGAGATTGTTTCTTCGTCTAACTCATCTCAGTTATCTGTAAATCAGCTATGAATTAAGTATTCTTCAGTTGAGTAAGCATCTATGGTAAGTTTAGAAACTTTAATGCATCATGATTTTCATTTTAATTTTTCAAGAATACTGATTTTTGTTTTATGATTTGTTAAATCAAAAATAACTCATCATTCATCTAAATCTCTATCTATTGCTTCATTTATACAATATTGTCATAATCAATCACTTGTTCATAGGAGATATCACGGATATTTTTTTGTATCAAAACTATAAATTCATGTATTAATTCAATCTTTGGGAGCTTTTATTAATTCTACTGCATTCGAAGATATTTCTCTAATATTTCATACACATTCAGATTTTACTAGATTAATTAATCTTTCTTTCATAATTCATAAAATAATTTCAGCATTTTCTTTTTTGTCTTTTAATCTTCTTGCTACATCTTCATCAAAACTATCAATAACTTTTGCTTTTGTTTCTTCCATCTTTGAATTTACAGCTTCAGCCATATCTTCTTGCAATCTATCAAAAGCCTGATCTATTTCATCTTTTGTTCTACAGGTTTGATAGATCTCAAGGATACTTTTTTCTATATCTATTCATGATTCCAATGCTCATAAAATAGTATCACTGGCTCCAAATAGTCATTGGAATAAAGAAAATTTTTCCGTTAAGAGTTCAAATACTCTTTGATCTGCTCTGTTTGCTGTATTGATTACATTCATTACTATTACATCAAATTCCTGTCCATATCTATGACATCTTCATATTCTTTGTTCTACTCTTTGTGGATTCCATGGTAAATCATAATTTATTACAAGGCTACAAAATTGCAAGTTTACTCATTCAGCAGCACTTTCAGTAGCAATCATTATCTCAGCATCTGATTTGAAATAATCGACAATTGCAGCTCTTGTATCAGAACTTAACGATCATGAAAAATAATCTGTGTGTTCATATTTAGCTTTCCAGTTACTATATATTTTCCTTACCATAGGAGAATTATTGTCTCAGTTGAAACAAACTATTTTTCAGGCAAATCAATTATTTTCAAGATATTTGAATAAATAGTCTTGGGTTCTTCTAGATTCTGTAAATATTAATACTTTTTGTCTTGCTCATAGTTTCTGAAGCTCTTCATATGCAGTATTAATAGCTTTTAAGAGAGCTTCGGCTTTATTATCATGTTCAATATTTTCTCACATTGAAATAATTTCATCAATTTGTGTTAATTGAAATTCAAGATCTTTTTCAGTCTCCTCATCAATTTGTTCATCTATTGTATTATCAAGTGATGTATATTTGTCTTCAGCTTTTTCTTCATATAGATTTAAAAAATCCGTATCATCAGTAATTTCTTCTTTCTCTTCTGCTCTTTTTTGATTTTTTATTTCATTAAGTTCTTTTATAATCCTATTTTTGAGTCATTTAAGAGTTCATAATACAGCAGGTACTGAAGAAGCTAATAGTTTCCAATATATTAGTACTACTAAATAATTGGTTTGTCATGCTTTATTTTGAAATAAACTACTAGTTCTTAAAAATTCTGTAACTTTATCATAAAACATAGATTCTTCTCCAGATCGTTCATATTCTTGGGTTAGTGATTTTCTCGCTGTATATTTTATATCACTTGCTATTTGTTTTCTTAATGTTCTATGAAAGTAAGGTTGTATTCTGTTTCTTAATGCAGAAAATTCTTTTTGTCCCATTGTTTTTGGATTATACTGATCTTTAAATGATCACAAATCTGCAAAGCTATATGGATCTAAAAAGTTTAAAAGTCAGAATAATTCAAGAAGTGAATTTTGTAATGGTGTTGCAGTAAGTAACAATTTTTTATTTTCTTCAAACCTATCAAACAATTTTTTTGAAGTAGTTCTTTTCTTTTCAACTTCTTCTTTATCTTCTATTTTACCTACAAATTCATCTAAATCACTATCAATATCTTTATAAACATTCCTTAATTTATGAGCTTCATCAAAAACAATTAAATCCCAATTTATGGATTCTATTTCATCTCAGATATTGTATTTTTCATTATTTTCTGAAGCAGCAAAAGAATATGATGTTACTAAAATTGCGTTTTGATCAAAAGGATTCTCAATTCATTGCTCTTTAAATTTCCTATATAATGGTCAATCTAATATTTTTGCAGGAAGATGAAATTTCTCTTGGAGCTCTGCAACCCATTGTTTTCTTAATGATGCTGGTACTACAAGTAGTATTCTGTTTTTTCTTTCACTCCATAATTGACAAAGTACTAATCATGCCTCAATTGTTTTTCAAAGTCAAACTTCATCAGCTAACATAACTCCTTTATTTAATGGATTATTGAAAAAAAACAATGCTCAATCAATTTGATGAGGATTTAAATCAATAGTAGCATTCAATAATGAGTTTCATAGTTTTTGAACTCAATGATTCGGCTGTTGTAACGCTAGAAAATTCGCATAATACTTTGATTGGTATTTTGTCATATTAAAAAAATATCCGTCCTTAAATATGCAAATTTATTGATATGAAAATTAAATAATTTTTCAATTAAAAAAATCCAAAAAAGTCTGTTTTATAAAGCTTTTTTTGGACATAAAATAAAATTTATAGGTATCTCCTTTTTACTTTCTTAAATTATCCCGTACTGTTCTCTCTTTAACTTCAATATTATTTTCTTTCATAAACTCTTTTACTCCTAATTCATCCCATTCTTTAAGTTCATCAAGATCCATTTCATAAACAGGATAAGAACAGAATCATGAATGAACATAATCCACTAATGTTCATAGATTATACTTTTGAATAAATTTTTCTCAATAAGGGAAATTGTTTGTATCAACAGCCATCTTCAACTTATTTTCAAATGGTTCTACGAAAACAGATAAGTCTGTATAATATTCTCCTGTTTCTTTTTCATAAAGTAAGATAGCTATTTGCCCATTATTTTGATATGATGTTATTTGCATAACAATCTCTAAATCTTCTCATGCATAATTTTTTATAAGTAATTTATTCTCCATTTTTCAGCAGACAAACAGATAAAACTGAATTTATACTGATGATTTCCTGCAGAAAGTCCAGCCTTTTTTTAAAAAATAAAAAAGAAGTCTTTTGACTCCTTTTAGCCACACAAAACTTCTGTATAAACAGACTTTTTGCAAAATCAATATAAAGAAATCTAGGAGAAAATCAATAAAAAAAGAAAAGAACTCCGACCAAAGAGTTCTTCTCAAACCATAAACACGTCTATATACTGATGATTTCCTGCAGAAAGTCCAGCCTTTTTTAACTTTTTTTATTAATAAAAGGAATCCCTATGCAGGATTCCATTCGTTGAATACTTCTAATTCCTTCTTCAGATGCTCAGTTTCTTTTTCTAATCTATTCATATCTTCTTGTTCACATGATAATAATTTCTCCTCATTCTCCTCTATCTTTTCTATGTAAACCTTTCTGATCACTGAAGCTTCTTCTTTTTGATATGTTACTCTAATATAATAATTACTTTCATCGTTAGATACTTTTACTGGTTTTCTTTTGGGTTGTTTACTCCTCTTTTCTTTGATAAACGCTCCTTTCTTTTTCTCCCATTTAATTGCATCTTCTTTACTCATTCATGCATTCACTTTATCTTTGAAATGTTTGAAACTAGGTTTATCTCATTCATAATTATGATAGAAGATCCATAAAGGATTCTGATTTCTATAATTATCCCATTTTTCTTTTAATCTTTCTTTTGTGATTGCTAATTTTCATGGAAGAATAGCTATTTCAAAAGCTGTTTTATTCCTCTTTATCCTTCAAATAAAGGTAACATAAGAAGATTTTTCTCATTGATAAGAATCATAGTATTCTTTTGCTTCTTTATAGATTACTTTAGGCATTGTGTTTATGGTTAAGAGGTAAAAGCTTATTTACTTTCACCTCATGTAGCTTTTGTTACCTCCTCTGCTGATGCTATTCAATCAGTGATCCCTATTCATAAAAATGCCAAAGCCCTTCAAACGGCAGAACTTTCTGCGTTTTCGAGTGCTGCAGTTTTATTAATGAATCATTCTCATCGTTTAGCTTGAGAGTATCCTGTAAAGTATCTACTAGGTTTATCACAATCAGGAGTAACCGTTGCTTTGAATACTTCAATACCTGGTTCATCTGTCATTATCCTTGTAGTAACGATAGAGCCATTAGGATAATTATCATTAAAGTAAGCAATTCTGTCTTTTACTAAGACATATTTTTTTCATTTAATATCGATTGTTGGTAGTTGTATAGTCATTTTAATAATAGTACAAAAAATAAAAATTAATACGTGAAGAAAGCTGTTAAATTGTTTAACCAATTTTTGTCTTTCTCTAATTTAGTTTTGATATATTCTTCGATACAAATACTTTTTTCTCTCTCAGAAAACTCC
>Ga0247610_10002418_pt1 | contig 21517 bp, 12 predicted proteins | sample 174DNAGHGhighgp2_FD_193483 | JGI IMG/M metagenome (GOLD analysis project Ga0247610, IMG submission 193483) | Sheep rumen microbial communities from Palmerston North, Manawatu-Wanganui, New Zealand - 1742 DNA GHGhigh gp2 | ecosystem: Host-associated > Mammals > Digestive system > Stomach > Rumen...
ATTCCAGTTGCTGCACCTCCACCTGCAATAGATTCAGGTGTTAGATTGTTTGCGATGCTTCTCAAGTTTGCACCATTCATTGCTTCATCTGCTTCTTTTTCTCTTATCTGTTCTGCTCTTTCTTCTTGTTTTCCTTCTGCAATCTGATTTTTTCTACTTCTATATTCATATCCCGTTTCTTTTGCTGTATCAATTTGCTTTCTTGCATTGGTTACTCTGCCCTTCATAGCTTTTCCTTGATTTTTAATCTGATTGATAGCAGCAACCGTACCAGCTGTTTGCATCACTTGAGAGGCCGGTTTTACAGTACCTGCTCCACCACCTGACATCATATTTGGGAATAATATCTTTAATAGTTCATCACTCTTCTTAACATATCCAAGTGCTATTATAACCAAGATAATGTTTGGTTCATCGCCTGTCATTATTGCAGTAATAATTGTAGTAACAACTACGTAACTGACTGCATGAAACAACTGCATGAAAATATTTAATATCAATTCTCTAAACCAGTTGTTGAAAATTTGTGCTCTACCATCTTTAATCTTATCTAGTGCATAAGATATAGAAACAAATGGGAACAACACTATTAAAAATATTATTGTGATTAATCTTTTAAAATAAATTAATATAAAGCTTATTATACTTAGTATTAAATAAAAATATACAAACGCAAAACCTAAACTTCCTGAATCTAATGCCAATTGTTTGTACTTAAACATTATATTATTATCTGATGCGCTATTTACTTGCACACCTAATAACTGATCAGCTTCTTCAGAGCTCATTGTGCTTGGCATATACGAATCATTGACACTTAACTTAATCTTATAAACAATTCCAACCAGAGATTCATTTATAAGAATGCAATATTTTATTACTAAAGGAAACATAAATAAAATAATAACGCCTTTAGCCCAGTCTGCTAGCATTGTTTTAAACTTATCTCTATCTTTTGCTGTTGATTTCATTACTATTCTGACACCAACATATAAAAGAATAGCTAGATAAAACATTATAGCAATTCCTCTAAAGTAATTAAAATACTCGTTAATAACTTCTAGTACCGTTTTACCAGTATCAGATTCTACTAAGTATGGATTCCATTTATCTGGATCATCTTTTCCATTATCATGGTAGAATGTTAGTTTTGTACTAGTATATTGATTAAACAATATCGCATCTATAGTAACAGGTCCAAACATAGCATTAATGATTGCTCTAAGTTGCTCACAAATACCATATATAAAGAATATTGTTACTAACTTTTGAAGCATACTAACTTGTTTTTTCGAAACATTATCAACAATACTTGTACCTCCAACAGGTGCTATATACTCGCCTTCTCCCAGTGTGTTAGTTCCGCTAAAAGCCGTATCATTTCTATTTATTTTAAAATCTTTTGTTTTATAAGTATTTATATCTCGGCTTCCTTGGTTCGTATAGTTAGATGATGAAAAATCAAATTCAACAACATCATCATCTGTAGCAGGAACTAGTTTTGGCTGTACACTAACCGTATATGGTTTTCCTGTATTGCCAGGCATTTTATATATTGGGACATCATATTTCTGACCTGCTTTTAGATATACTGTAACAGTCCTATTTTTAGATGGCACTTGTGTAGTTCCAGCTTTTGCCGCTAATGCAAGAGGAGTATGTGATCCATCCACAATTTCATAATCAACATGAGATCCACCATAAGTTACATCTATTGTATATAGTCCACTCTCTTGAACCTGAAAAGAAATATATGGAAATTTATCATTACCATCACTAGTTATGCCAGCACCTTCTGTTACTATTATCTTATGTCCAGTACTTGGAATTTTTCCTTCTTCCGTATAATGAGAATCTGCAAAAGAACGATGAAATATACATGGTAATACAAAGTTAAATAATAGTATTATTGACATCATTAAGCATATTTGTTTTTTCACTTCATCGTCCCCCTCTCTCAATTATTATTCATCTACTTTATCATTTAAATCTAACTCGGTCATTTGGTTTCCCAAAGCATCTGTAGTACCAACTTTTGCAGATGTTTCTATACCTTTAACTTCACCGTTTTCGATTTCTGTTTGTGACTCAGTTTTAATATTTACTTCTTTTAAATTGTATTCTATATTAATAGTACCCGAAGTATCTACTGTTTGCGTTACTTCAATCTCTCCACTACCATTCTCAGAGACAGTCGTTGTGACATCAGCATTTATATTTGTTGGCTCTGGTGCAGAAATTTCTGCTTGTTTTTCTGGCTCATCAATAACTTCTGGATTTTGTGCATCAACACTATCAACATTATTGCTCTGTACTCCAGAGTTTGGATTTATTGCGTCTTCAGCAATTGCTCCTGCAACAGCTCCCGTTGCAGCTGCTGCAACTATATCTTCTGGCGTTAAGTTTGGTATTCCACTTGCATCACCTGCACCTAATGCTTCACCACCAGGTGTATTATCATTAAATATTGGTGTGTTATCATTTCCTAGATGTGCATTGCCATTAGCTCCTACACCTGTTGGATTTGATATTGGCCCAAATTGTGGATTGTAAGGGCTCTTTGAACTATCAACCTGATTTGGATTTTTTGGCTTTTTCTGATTTTTAAATCCACCTATATTGTGGCCTGTAGTACGAGCACTTGTAAGACCTGCTGCAATTCCTCCATTTGCCATTGCATCCGCTCCTGCTACAGCACCCATTGCCAGACCAACACCCTTTTTGTATAAGTTTCCAGCTGCTTTTAGTTCTGCCCCAGCATATTTTGCATAATGACCTGCTTTTACAGCACCTCGTGCTATTCTAGAATTTCTAACTTTACCTGTAATATCGCTTGCTTTTCCAGTTACTGTTGCAGCTTTTGCTCTTGCTACTGTAACAGCATCTCCAAATGATTTTACACCACCATTTTCTTTTATTGCATTTCTTCTAGCTTGAAGACTTTGTCTGTTTGCTGATCTACTATCTCTATATTGTTGTTTCTTTGCTTTCTTCTTTTCGGTGCTTTCATCAATTGCTACTCTTCTTGCTGCCGCTCTATTAGCAAGTGTGTGTTGATTCATTGAATGAGTCTGTTTTACAGAATTCCAAGCAGCGCTTCTTTTTGTAACATTTCCTCCACCTAATGGTACTAAATTATTTCTATAATTAGTTCTTAAATTCTGCGCTTGAACACCTAAATGTTTTGCTTCTGCAACAGATTGTCTTGCAACATTTTTTCCAGTAGCAGCAAGTGCTACACCAGCTCCAATTACCGCTCCTGCAGATAGTTTTAATTGTCCAAGTGTTGTAGATTTAACACCAAGTATATCTCTCATTATTCTTTCTACAGGGAATAATGAACAAGTTGCAATTATCAATATAAACCAGTTTCTTGATGGATCTGCACGTACAGCATCTATTGCTATATTTATTATTAATATATAGATAATTGCATGGAAGAATTGTACAGTTGTATTTGCTAAAAATTCCTTAAACCAAGTTTCTAATGACTGAGATTTTCCATCTCCCATTTTATCTAAAACATACATGGCCATAACTACAGGGAACAAGCAGATTAATATCATTGTTACAATTATTCTTTTTGCATACATAAATAATACAGCAAATGTTTGGAATAATAATATTACCCATGCAACAGCATATATAACTCTATTATTTTCTTTTGCCAAACGTTCCAATTCAATCATTGGATCGCCTCTTAAGGCTTCTAGCATTCCTTCATACGTTTCTAATTTTTCTTGAAGCAAAGCTGTTTTAACTTTATCAAAACTACTTTTTAAAGTTTTATAAACATTTCTATACCAGTTTGAATAATATGCACCATTGTCAAGAAAATTTCTCCATTTTTCTTGCATCGCAACCGCTTCACTATTTGAATAATTAGGATCTCTTCTTAATATATTTTCAATCCTATTAAGAGTACCTCTATATCCTTCTGTCCAAATTCCTTCTATGCCATATAGTATTATTGCTCCTGAAACATCATCTAAAACATCTGGATTTCTTAAGTTATTGTGCAAATCACTTACAGCTGCATCAAGATCTGCTTGATTGGATGGATCAACACTAATATTTAAGTAACTCCAAGTTGTACCTCTATTGTTTGCACAATCATGCAATGCAATATATGCCTTATTTTGTACCGCATTATTATTTCTATATATAAGATCTCTTAATTCTCTTAATTTTTTAATATATTGGGTCTGAATATTATCATTCCAATCGCCACTATGAGAATAAATATATGCTCCTATCTCATCATATTTATCGTTTATAACTGCTTTTACTGAATCATCAACACCTTTTAACATATTATCATCTAAATAGTGCTTATCTCTTTGCTCATGAACTTTATCTAATGCTTCAGCATATGTTAATGTTGTTGTGTTTCCATCTAAAGCGTCTTTAGTTTTCTTTATTCTATCTCTCAAAGCCGTTTGCATTGCTGGTATTTCTGCATCTTCACCAGCAAATTCATTTCCTAATTCTATTAAAATCTCAGAAATTGTGTACGTTGATGCAACTTTTGCTCCATTACTTAGTTTTTCTACTAATACATTATTAATAACTGGAATTGCAGAGAAGAAATAAGGAGCAATGAATAATATTATTACACCTGTGACCCAATATTGAACATACTTTTTAGCTTTTGATTCATTTGCTGTTCCTACTCCAGTTAAAATACGTACTCCAACATATAAAAGCATAATCAAGTATATAGTAATTGCCATACCTCTTAGGCCTGTATATACCTTTTGAATTCCTTCAACGATTTGACCATCAGCGAAGTAACCCCTTATTTCAGAAGGTCCAATTTGAATTCCGCCAGAAAAAATAGCTCTTAAGTCAATAACTACTGCATCCATTTTATTAAAGATTAGATTGTCCATTGTAAGATGATTATCTCCACTTGAAGATAATCCAAATGCTAATTCAGCAATGTATTGTATTATCTGTCCAAAACCTAATATAATATCTGCTAGTATTCCTTCTATCCAACTTCCTTTTTCTTCTGCATCATAACTTTCTCCAAGTGCTGTCTTTTTATACTTAATCAAATAATCTCTTTCATAATTATCATCTAGATCGGCAACAAAATCTTCATTTTCCATTCGATAAGTATGTGTATCTGCACTTCCATCTATATCGCTTGTTATAACACTTGTTGGAATAGGGCTTGCATAAATACCTCCACCAGAAAATGGAGTTATTTCAACTTTTATTTCGGCACCTTTTCTAAGAGATTCTTGAAGAAAAACAATATCTATAACTTCACCATCAAAAATAGGAATATCTACTTCTCTATTTGTTCTATCATAATCTTCTTGAAAAACATCTGGTACAACAACATATTTTCCACCACTACCTTCTTTGGCAATTAATGGAACAATACCATCATTAGTTGTTTTAAGTTCATATTTTGGACGTGTTTCTTTGCCTTCATATGTCATAGTAACTTTAACATGGTAGTGTTTAAGTTCATTACCTATTCCAGAAAATTTTACTGTTGTACGATAATAAACAGCATTATCTGTAGATATTTTTGCTTCCAAAGTTCCAGATGAAGATGAAATTATATTTAATCCGTTTGGATATGTATAATCTTCATGATCATAATATTGAGTAAGTGCAAAACATATACTAGATTGAAGTAGCAAAGCTGTTATCAATGCTACTATAATTCTTTTTGCATTATTATTTAACTGTATCACTTGCTACCTCCTTTTTAGTTTTAATCTCGAGTTTCTCTTTCTATGGTTCCAGTAAATTTTACTTCACCCAATGGTTTTCCACCACGTCTTGTTCCACTCATTTCAGCAGCTAATGCTTTTCTAATAGCTTCGCCTTTTGCATTATTATATACTTCTTCAATAAATTGATCTGATACTCCAGCTTCTTTTAAGTCTTTAATGTAGTCTCCTCTTTCTGATTTACGTTTCATTTTAGCGCCAGCATATCTACCAACTGCCATATCGCTAACTTTATTTACACCATTTCCAAGTTTTGCTCCAACCATACCTAATGTTGCTGCATTAGATACTGCTTTCGTAACATCTCCTTGTGCTGCACCCATTGCTAGACCTGCAACTATTCCCGCAACACGACCTGTATTTCTAACAGCAAATTTAGCAACCTTTCTAACTTTTCCGCCGTTTTTTGCTTTTAATGCTTTTTGTCTTTGAACAATTCTTGCCTTTTCTAAGTCTGACATTTGTTGCTTTTGCGCTGTATATTTATTTCCATTATTTGGTGTACTTTGTGCAGAAGTAGAATCTGGAGCTTGTATTCCAGTTACTGGCATTTGTACTTGAACTTCTGAATCTTCACCTTTATTATTAAGTGTATTTGCCGTTATAACTGGTCTTTCATCAGTTCCGCTTCCAACCTCAGGAGTTCTTCCTGATCCACTAGCACCCGTTGCAACTCCTTGAGTTCCACCACCAGAATAGGCAGCCGGGTTACTGCCGCCTCGTGGATTTTCTGAATCTCCTCTATTTTCTTTTTCTTCATTTTCAACTTGTTTTCTAATATTATTTGCTTGAGTAGATGTCTTAAGAGTATTTGCTTGTTTAGTTGCTTCTTTTTCATCAGCAGTGTCTTGTGCTTTATTTTTATCTTCTGCTTTACCAAATGCACTTGTAACACTCTTTGTAACAGCAAAAGCTGTAGCACCACTTGCAGCCAAATCTCCGATTGTATTTGATGGAGAACGAACATTAAATATTTGTTTAACAATTCCTTCTGCCTTGAATAGGAATGTTACGCACAAAATATATAATACATAATTTCCGCCACCGCTTCCAACTAATGCATCATACATTCCTTCAATAAGAACAGAATAACAAATTGCATGAACTAGTTGTGTTAGCAATACAACCGAAAACTCTTTTGTCCAATTTTCTAATGATCTTGCACCGCCTTTATGCGTTTTTTCCCAAACGTAATACGTCACGACTATAGGATAAATCGTAACTAAAAAACTGAACATAAATGCTCTCTTATAGTAGACCATTATAAGAACTAGTAATTGTCCAATCATGATTAAATAAATGATACTTAGCATGATTGCACCTTGAGATATTGCCTCATCTCTTACAACATCCATCATATCTTTATTTCCAGATGTTAGTTGTAGTTCGTTTCTCTTTTGAGAAACCATTGTAATAACTGAATTATTTAATCTAACTGCATATCGCATAAGTGTTGGTCCTGCAAATAATAGAACAACACCTACAGCCCATCCAGTTAGCTTTTCTTTTGCAACATCCATACCTCTTCCCGTACTTGCAAGAAGAACTCTTACACCAACATACAGAAGCATGATAAGGTATACAGCTATACCAAAACCTCTAAAGTAATTGAACCATTGATTAACAACGTTTTTTAGCTTATAAGAAACACTTTTTGCATCTGGGTTTGGATCCCAAAAATCAATTGAAAATCGTTCAGTCTGTCCATATACGATTTTACCTACTGTAAGACTATCATCCATTGCTGAATCTATCAAATTTTTAAGTCCATCACCAATAGCAATTACTAAATTGTTTAGAATTTTTGAAATAATATCTAATCCAAATTCAACAAATGCTTCTAACAAAGATTTTAAAAAGTCCCAAAAAGATCTATTATTTAAAGATTCTGTTGTTGTATGTGATGTAGTTTCTCCACCTGTAAGAGGATCACTCTTGTCATTATTTGGTCCTGTAATAGAATATGATAATTTATAATTTGTTTTTCCATTTTTAAACAAATTTTCTAAAGGGGCAACCTCTGAGGTATTTAATTTCATCATCTTTGGATTAGTTATTTCTTTCTCACTAAATCTAGGATAATTCAACCTTATTTTTTTGTCTTTATACTCAGTTGAATTTGATAAAGATAATCCATCTATTCTAATAAAGTATCCATTTGTTGAATTAACAAGATTACTACAGTTATATGTTACCATACCTTCGTGTTGAACATTACCATCTGTAATATTAGTAAAGTTATAATATACTTCAACTTTGGCACTGATTGTAATAGTAGCTTGCTGTGAAACTCCATCTACCACTTTAGTGTATGTCAACTTATTACCATCAGGATCAAAATTTAAGTCATATTCAGATGCAGCTTTTTTTACATCACCTAAATCAATAGAAAAATAATACTCATTTTTTCCTTCATCTCTTCTAACTTTATGATTTAAGTTTGCAAAAAGTCTTTCAACTCTTGATGCAGCCTCTTGCTCAACAGTTGATTCATCAGCAAAGCTAATCGAAAAAAATGATATAAATATGGACATGATAATAGTAAGAATTATGATTAATCTTTTTTTATTCATATTACTATTATCACCTCCATTAATTTTCTATATTTATGATTTTAATCTTTGAAACTTCCCATAATCTGTTTAACATTTCCAACAGCATTATGGTACATTCCTTTAAGTCCGCTTGCACTACCTTGTAGTCCTCCAGCAGATTTTCCACTACCAATTTTACTAATTAATTTCTTAATAATTCGTTCTCCTTCAGGAACGAAATTTATACATACAATTATTATTACCCAGTTAGCTGCACCGCTTGATCCAGTTACTAATGAGTCCTTAACAATTGTTATTATTACACTCGAAATAATTGTATAAATAATTGCATGAATAAATTGTGTAAATACATTGGTAACAAATTCCTTAAACCACACTGACATCTGCGGTCCTCGTTTTCCTTGCATTATTGATATCGCATTAAATATACACGTGACAGGGAATACTGCTACCAAAAATGCTAGCATAAAATATCTTTTGTAATATAGGAAAATGAATACTAATAGCTGTCCTATAAGAATAAACCACAAAAGTGTATATCCCAATTTTCCTGTAGCTCCTGCATATGCTCTCATAACTCTCATTAGGTCTAAATTCTTTTTGTAATCATCTATCTTACTCATATATGAATTATTTGTTTGAGATGATCCAAATGTAATCTTTCCTGTATATTTTGAAATATACGAAGGACTTCTAAATTCAATCTCTTCCAAACTCCAGTCTTGTCCTGATTGGAAACCAGATCCTACCGGGTCTGTTACTGAAGGAGGTTGAAAACTTTTGATAAGTGCTTCATTTATTGTAAAAACCCATTTCATAGCCAAAGGCATAAGAAATAATATTATAACGCCCTTAGCCCATTCGCTAAAAAGTTCTCTAGCTTTTTGTAATCCACCAGCAGTTGAATTTAATAAAACATGTACACCAATAGATAACAAACATACCAAATAAAACGCAATAGCTAATGCTTTAAATGTTTGATACCAATCATTTATTATTTCACCAATTTTTGCACCAGCTAAACCACTTTCTCTAGCAGTTGCATCAAAAAAGTTAGCATTCGTTGCCTTAACTTTATTGAATATTAATAAAGAAATTGTTACATCTTCACCAACAATCTTATCTAATAAATTAACTGTGAAGTCACCACATGATAGCAAAAGTGATACAAAGGCCTCTTCAAATGCATTTTTTGATTTTATTGCTTCTATTCCAGTTACTGGTTTATCATCTGGTGTACGAATCTTACCAGCAGCTGACGCCGGTACATCATTCTTTTCATAATCTTTGGATGTTTTTGCAATGTCTCCTGCTGTGCTTTGTCCTCTGGTTCTACCTTCGGTTGAATATTGTGAAATATAAATATCATCATAATTTGCTTCCATACCACTTGGCAGTTTCTCCCCATGTTCAGCCCTTTTAATTGTAATTATTGAGTGAGAATCAAGATTTCTTAATGCATAACTATGCCCTGCGTCAAGCCATACATACACGGTTGTATTTCCGTTACTTGTAGGATTTGAAAATAAAGTATAAACATCTCCTCCGCTTCCATCACTTGTTTTTAAAGCTGGAATTCTTAAATAAGTACTCTTAAATTCTTGTTGTGGATTAGAACTTGCACCTGTAGTTTGTGAAATTGTATATTTATGGTATTGACCACTAACGGTTGTTCCATTAGTTTCCTTAAAAGATGATATTGCATATAATCCACTTACTTGGCATTCAAAATTCAAATTGTAGTTTGCATTTTGCATAACTGCTTGTGTATATCCATCTTCTTGTTTTAAACTCTCGTTGCCATTCATATTAGGCCAATATACTTCTATATCTGCAGCAAAACAAATGCTAAAAAGAGATAGCATTATACAAAATAATAAAAAACTGACAATAAATTTCGTTTTTTTCATATAACACCATCCCTTCTCTTTTGTTTTTCTTATTTAATTATTTTATTATTAACTAATGCCACGTTGTGCAGCAAGCTTATTAACGTTTGTTTCAATGAAGCTAAACTCTTTCTCTGTAGGTCTTATTTCAAGGATAGCTGTCTCTGAACCAACCTTAAATAATCCTTCACCTCTTGTACATGTAAGTAGATAGTTTGCTTCACCATCTGATAATTTGAATACTTCTTTTAAGTAATCAATTTCTGATTTATCTTGTGCTAAGAATAATTTTGTATCTGCTGATTGTAATACAACTTGTGCAGATTTGTTTTCATAGAAGTCTTGGAATTTCTGTGAAATAACTGCAAGTGATACGTTTCTCTTTCTGGCACGTCTTGCCATTGTATTTAAGAAATCAACAGCTTCTGGGTATGGAAGTAACATCCATGCCTCGTCGACAAGCACTCTCTTTTGTCTAGCTTTTGTTCTATCTTCTGAATTTTTCTTAACGTATTTTTCCCAAACCCAAGAAAGAAGAATTTGTTGTGCAAGTGGTCTTGCGAATCTTTCTTCAAGTTGTGAAATATCTAGATTGATAAATGGACAACTATCTAATAAGTCGAATGTTGATTGACCATCGAAGTAAGCCATCTGTCCATCATATTCTCTTGTATACTGTCTCATAACCTTTGTTAGATATGAGAAGTGGAATTGATAGTCTACGTTTTCGTTCATTGATGCTTTTTGAAGAATTCTGTCATACCAAGAACCAACCGTAGGCATTTGTTTTTTGGTACGAGTTAAACTTGTACCTAAATCTATATTATCATCATCATATAAACTATTTGGATTATTGTTTATACCTAAAGCTTGATATTCTTCAGCAACAGCTTCAGCAATAATCTGCTTTGTGATTTCGTTTACGTCTTCTGAACGTGTAGAACCTCTTGCCATTGTAAGCAAGGCGTTAGTTACGTCCTCAACCTTATTTTCAATATTTAATACTGTTCTATCTTTACCTGTTATTTCATCTCTTACAACCTCAGTTTCAACATCGAATAGGTTGATAACTGTTTTTGAACTTGGAGAAATAACAACGTTAACTCCACCTAGAGCATCAGCAACGATACCATACTCACCTTCAGCATCTAGTGCTAAGCTTTCGATACCCATAAGAACTGAGCTTCTAGCTGTAATAGTTTTAATTGTAACTGATTTACCAGCACCAGATTTACCAAATACAACCATGTTGTAGTTAGTAAGTGATGAGTGGAAGTTATTATAAAGAATTGGTAGTCCTGTTTGTTTATCAAATCCTATTGGAACACCAGTTGAATGTCCAACTTCTGAAGAAACAAATGGGAATACGGTTGCCATTGAGCTTCTATCAAATACGTGCTTTTTAGCAGTCATATAGTTTAAGTTGAATGGTAAATTTGACTTAAAAGCTGTTTCTTGTTTTGCCCATGCTGATTTTAAATTGATAAGTCCTTTTGCCATTTCCATTGTTAGAAGTTCTGATTGTTTGTCTAAGCTATCTAAGCTATCTGCAAATAGAGTACATACAACAGATGATTCAAATAGTTTATTGAATCCTGCTGCGATTTCGTCTCTTATACGCTCAACCTCTATTTTCATATCTTCTGTTTCACGCTCTCTGTTGATGTCTCCACGTTTTTGAGCAAATAATCTTTCTGATTCAAGTGAAACGATAGTTTTGTTTAAGTCTTCTTGTGATTCTGCTTCGTTTACTGGATTTATAAATACAGATGTATTAATATCACCAAAATCATACATGTTACGTAAAAATGTTGGGAATGTCGCCATTCTAGGAACACCTGCAATATAATGACATCTTGCATATCTTTTAATTGTACTTGAATATATCTCTAGATGGTCAATATCTGAAGCATCTAAACCAGAAGGAGCAATAACATCTTTTAAATCCTTTCTATTAAGGAATAAATTACTTTGTGCCTCATTATTTTCAGTTTTGTCTGGAACAATACTAATTGGATCTTTTTTAGCCATTTTATCTCCTCCTTATCTTTAGTTTAATATTCCAGCTAATGGATCGGCATTTACTTCTCCGCCCATTCCAACAGCTTGAGGTTTATACTCTTCCTGTTGTTCATCTGGATTATAATTTGCTTCAGCAGCATCTAATTCTTGTTGAGATACAAGAGGTTGATGCATTTGAGAATTTAGATTTTCTAACGCTTGGTCAACAACTTGTGGATCAAAGTTATCTTGGTTTTCTAGTATTATCTGCATTGCTTCACGTTTTGTATCATCCTCAAATTGTTCTTCTTCAGTAAGTCCTGAAATATCAACTGTGCCACTATTTCTAACATTATCCATAGCAGTTCTTAAAGCATTTTCTGCTTGAGTTAATGCTTCTTCTTTAAGCTTAGCATCTAATGCAGCTTTCTTCTTTTCAATAACAGAAGTAGCTGTAGAATATAATCTATAAATACCTCTATGAATAGCATCCTTAACATTATATACGTTTGCATCATCTTTGTTATATGCGATAAATAGAAGTTCTGCTAAATCATCGCCTTTTAATAATTCTGTTTCGATACCACAAGGAGCAATAGCAGCTTGTAATGTTTTACATCTTGTATAAAGTTCTGAATAAGCAACATCTCTTGCTTCTTCTTTAGAGAATGTGTTAACAAGTCCCATTTCTGATGTTTCGTAAGAAACAACCATATAGTACTTTCTTTGTAAAATATTTCTATTTGAACTCATTTTTTCGATGTAACTTACGATATCTGAACCATAATCAAGAAGGTTTCTTCTCTTCTTAACTTCATAATCCATTTGTTGTCTTTGCATAGAAGATAAATTAGGATTTGTACTCTTAGCTCTATTAACTGCATCTATGTATTTATCTGCTTCTTGACGAAGGTAGTTCAATCTATCATGGTACATTCCAACACCTTCTGAAAGGTCTAGTGTACGAGATTGAACATAAAGTTGTATTGGAAACTTTAATGTGTTTAAGAAGTTTGCAAATCCTTCCTCTACCGCAAGCATTTCTGGTTCAGACATAAGGTCATAGTTAATACCCATACATTTAACAACCATACAATATCTGTTGCCATCAAACTGAACTATCATGTCATCCTCAATCTTATCGAATTCCATGAAGTCTCTCATTTTTTCAGTTCTTGCAGCAAGTGTTTCTTGTCTTCTCTGTTCTTCTGCTTTTTTTCTGTAATCTTCAGTTTCTTGTGTGGCCGTTCTTCCACCTTTTTTTCTTTGAAAAAGTATAACCCCTAAGGCACCAAGTAGCATACCACCTATTACCATAAGGACCATCAATACTCCCCAAAATTCATCCATTTAGAACTCCTCCTTTTATCTCGTGTAACTATAATTATTTATTCTTTGTTCATCAAAATTTTTTCTACTTTTGTATCTTCTCTAGTATCAAATTTTTGATTCTTTTCAACTTCTAGAACAAATTTCTTTCTGTTTCCTCTAAACGTAATATAGTCTTTAATAATATCTCTAATATAAAGACCACCGATTTTTTTAGAGAGTCTCATAGAAGCTCCGTCCGGAACTTTACCTTGTCCTATGATGAATCCTACAAAACCAAAAAGACCTAAAAATACGAATCCAATAACTGTTTTACCCATACCATCTAGTATCATGAATATTGGCAAAGCAGGAAGTAAGGCAATAACCGTACCAATTAATCCTGGCACTGTGAAAAATATGAAAAAGTGGTCTTGCCCTTTAACATCTGATCTTGGAATTAGATGTGTTCCCATAAATGCACCCCCATAATATATATTAAAATTTTATAATTATTGCGTATTCTAACCAAGTTATTATATCATACAATCCTTTTTGATTTGAAAATTAATACAAAAAAAATCGCTTGAAAGCGATTTTTAATTTTAATGTAATATTTGTAATATTTGCTAAGATTTTTTTAGATATTTAATGACTTCGATATTGTTTTCTTTTGCTCTTTCACACATCTGTTTATATATCCTGTCTCTTAATTCTTTTTGTCTTTCTTTTTGTGTTTTCAACTCTTTATTTTGAAAAAAAGGGCCATCTATATACGATATTACTTGAACCTTATTTTTTTTAAATTTGTGATATGTATTGGTCACACAAAAAGATGGTGTATTTAATCTAATCGGATACTTAAACGAAACATCTTTAAAGTTACGTATCCATGTGCAATAAGGCCATATATGAGCCTCTGGATAAATTGTAATGCTCGCATGTTTTTTAGCTATATAGTATTCTATGGCATCCAAAAAATTTTTCATTCCATTTAGATTATTTGGTATTGGAATTGCATGAAGCATCTTTACCATTGTTTTTGTCCCAGACATAGATACATTTTCTGGATTAACAATTAATGCATTTGTCTTTGGAAACACATGATTAGTAGGAATAAATGTGTCACAGAATGGTTGTGTATGATTTGCATATATAAAGTATCCTTGATTCTTATAAGGTTTTAGTTTCTCTTTTCCAACATACTTAATGTGAAACTTAAATTTTGGATAAAGAAACTTAATAGGTAAGCTAATTAAATACACAAAACTAGCGCCTATTTTCCAAAAAACATTTTTATGAATGTATTTATAATTTTCATCTACAACATCTGGTTTTATAATCGCTTCTGAAAACTCATTATTTAATTCATCAGTATAATAAATTACCTTTTGTTCCATAGTTATCCTTACAATAATTCTTTTAGTATTTCTGGATCAGTTGTGTATTTAAGCGGTTCTTTATAAAAACTCTCATACATATCTTTCCATGCATCATAATTTGCATTTTTCATATTAATTGCGTTTTCTCTGTCTGTTAATCCGCCACTTGGATATATTGCTGGAAGAATATTAACAGTATACTCCTGAACATAAAATCCATCATCACCAATAATATTACTATCTTCCATAGTAATAAAAATTGGTACTACTGGAACTTTAGTTTTAACAGCTAATTTAAATGCCCCATCTTTTAATGGCTTCGGTTTTCTATAATTCCACCACAAACTTTGTTCTGGATACATTAAAATAAAATCACCATGTTGAAGTGCTTCTTTTTGTGCATCTAAAAATTCTTTCATAACATGTCTATTTGAAGATAAAGGCATAGTATAACAATTTCTCATAAGAAATCCGTAAAATCCTGGGAAGTTTGTGTAATTTCCTTCTCTAATTACTTTGTATAAATATTTCTTCTCTTTATAATGCTTTGTTTCTCTAAATATTTTTTCAACCGTAAAACAATCAAATGGATTGAAATGATTGCATGTTATTATTGCTCCAGAATTTACAGCATTCCAATTTTCGATTCCATTTATCTTTTTGATAATCAATTTATTATTTTTAAGCATTGCATCTAAAAATTGTTTTCCGACAGAATAAGCAAGTTTTGTTTTAACTTTACTTAAATATTTTTTACGCAAATAATCAACTTGTCCTGGAGTTAAGACTATAGTTGGAGGATCTTTTTCTGGATCTACATCAAACAATCCTTCCCTCTCATATTGCTCAATTAGTTTTAAAACTTCTAGTCTGTCTGGCGCTTTTTCAATATGCTTATCTTGCTTTTTATTCTCGTCTTCTTTTTTAACATCTATTTTTACATTAAATTTTTGATTACCTAAAAAATCAAATATTTTTCTATGAGACATATCATCATTTCCTTTATTATTTTCTATCATCGCCGACACAGTTTGCTTCTTTTTTTGCAAGTATAATTAAACCATCGCCTGAAATTTTATCGTTTTCTTTTTCTTCATCAGTATAATCATCTTTCATCTTTAAAATTTCATCGTAAAAATCAGTTTGTTTTGCTAAATCCCAAAAATAATTTTCATACAAAATATCATCATAATGCCATGGTTTAAATGAAAGGTTATAATGAATCAAACTGAGTTTTTGAGTTTTGTCATATAAATTAGGGAATGGCATCTTATCCCAAGAGTCACTGATAATAGTCACTCTTCCTTTACAAATTCTATTTAGATAATCTTGATCTTGAGCAACTTTATATTTAATAGTCCCAAGAAGATATACAAACTTTTCTTGAAAATCATATTTGCGAAGTTCTTTTAAATTCATTATCAAAATCCCAGCATTAAAGTAATTATTATAGTCTTTAACTCCAACAACTTTTTCGACGTAATCTTTAAATTCATCTACTGTTTGAACTGCACCATCTGGAGCTGCACCCAATAGATTATCGCCTATATCTATATTATATAAATTTGCTATATCTTCTAATACTGCGATATCACTATCCAAATATAATGCTTTGTCATATTCTGGATATAAATCAGCAATAAACAATCTAAAGTATGTAGATTTTGAATAATAATCTCTCGTGTATAATTTTTCAGAAATAATTTCCATATGATTTGTAATATTAACAAACTCAATTTGGATATTTTCTGTTTGAAAGTCTATTATTCTTTTAATATTTCTATCTGTTATGTTGTTGTATAAAACCTTAATCAAATACAAATTATCTTTAGAGCTATTATTAATAATTCCTTGAAGTGATACTGCTAAAAATGGAATATATCCATTATCCACCGCAAAAAAAATCGGAATTTCTTGTTTGAATTTCTTCATGATATATGTTTCCCCTATTTCTTTCTTAAGATTCAAATTCTTTTTTGAATTCCAAATACTCTTTTAAATTATCATCGAATCTTGTACACTTATAATACTTGTGAACATCGTCTATGTGCCATTGTTTAATATTTACTATTTTAAACCAAGGCCATAAAAGAAGTCTTTTGCAAAAATGACATATAAGTGTATCTTTTCTATCAAATTTTGATTGCTCATTATATCTTCTTGGTAAAAATCTCATTTTCGTTTTTGAACGATATATTGCATCTTGATCTGCAAACATCATTCTCTTTGTTCGAATTAAGTTTCTTGCTTTTTCTAAAAGCTTTGTTTCTTTTATTCTTTTCATGTTAAATAATAACATTCCCGCATTGAAATAATCTGGCCAAATTAGCCAACATCCATATTTTTCTTTCACTGCTAAAAATTCAACATCCGAAACATCTTTGTTGTATAGTTCAGATAAATCATCTGCTATCATCATATCAATATCTAAATAAAGTAATTTATCACATGTGATTTCTGGAATCAGATCAGCTAGTAATCTTAACAGTGTGTATGGTGTACAATACGCTGTTTCGTTTTTACATTTTCCAAATTCCTTTTCATAAATATTTGTGACATCTATTTTTGAAACTTTATTTTCACTATTTTTTTGTTTAACTACTTTGTTTAAAAATTCAATCTGAGAATCTGTAATTGGTTTAAACTTTTCATCTACTCTTGTTAAATCCATAGTAAAGATATAGCAATTGATTGGTTCTTTTGTTCTATTAGTAATTGATAATAATTCTGTAAGTGCACCATCAAATACTTTATCGTTACCGCGAAAGCATCATATTTATCATAGCATGCTCCCCTTTCTGCGCTATTTTATCACAAAAAACAGTTTCTATCAAATAGTGGTTTTTAAGGTATTTTTGTGATAAAATAAGCAAAAATGAAGTGTTTATGAAAGGAAATGTGGCATGAAAAGTAATGTTGAATTATTAGCTCCAGCTCGGAAGTTATGATGCATTTTTAGCAGCTGTAGAAAATGGCGCAAATGCCGTCTATTTGGGTGGCAAATTATTTAATGCAAGAGCAAATGCTTCAAACTTTGACTTAAATGAGCTAAAAAGAATTGTTGAATATGCACACTTAAGGAATGTAAAAATTCATCTTACATTAAATACTCTTCTAACTGACGAAGAACTGCCTCTAGCTTATGAATTCGCCTGTGAAATTTATAAGATTGGTATCGATGCTGTTATAATTCAAGATTTAGGTTTAGCAAAAATTCTTCATGAGAATTTGCCAAATCTTCCTTTGCATGCTTCAACTCAGTTATCAACTCACAATTTAGAAGGCGTTAAAAAACTATCCGAACTTGGTTTTTCAAGAGTAGTTCTTGCTCGAGAATTATCAATAGAAGAAATAAAATATATTTGTGATAACACAGATGTAGAAATAGAAATCTTTTCTCATGGAGCACAATGCGTATGCTACTCTGGAGAATGTTTGATGAGTAGTATGATTGGTGATAGATCTCGGAAACCGTGGAAAGTGTGCACAGCCATGTAGACTTCCTTATGAATTAATAAAAGATGATGGCATTAAAACTTCTAGTTGTGGAAAAGGGTATTTATTAAGTCCAAAGGATTTATCTACTTTAGATATTTTAAAGGAATTACCAAATGTAACCTGCCTAAAAATTGAAGGTCGAATGAAATCACCTGAATACGTCGCAACAGTTGTTTCGCTTTATAGAAAATATTTGGATAATTTAAATTCGGTTCCATCAAAAGAAGATAAACAAGAGTTGGCTCAGATATTCAACAGGGGTGGATTTTCACATGCATATTTAAAAGGAAAATTTGGAAAAGATACAATGTGCTATGAAAAGCCAAAAAACTGGGGTATATATATTGGAAAAATAATAAATTATGATGGAAAGAAAACCATAGAAGTTGCAAATGAAAATGGTTTAGAAATTATAAATGGTGATGGCATTGAAGTATGGAACGGAAATAATGAAAGTCCATCATTTATTGTAAGTTTTATTAAACAAAAAAAGAATTCTATTTTGCTAGGAAATATACATGGAAATATCAAAGCAGGAGATAAAGTTTATAGAACATCTAGTAAATTATTAAATGGAAAAGCATTAGAAAGTTTTTCTAGAGGATTCAAAAGACATGAAAAAATTGATGTTTTAGTTAAGCTTACTATTAATAATCCGGTAGAGATTATGATAAATGATTTTAAGTTTATTTCTACTGAAACAATACAAATTGCTCAAAGTGCTCCAATTCAAAAAGAAAAAATCGAAGAACAATTTAGAAAAACAGGAAACACTCCATTTGAAATTGCAAATTTAAGTATTGAAATGGATGAAAATATTTTTATACCAATTTCAAAATTGAATGAAATAAGAAGAAATGCATTGGAAGAATATGCTTCATACTTACTTAACACTGATTCTCGTTTTCCGGCATCTTTTCCACAGTATTCTGGAAAAGAAAATTCAACTTTAGTTCATCACAACAAGGAAACATCAGTATACTTTAATATTTTCAAAAAGGAATATCTAAACTTATTAAATGTAGATTGCTTCTATTTTAATTTTAAAGATATTGTAAATAACTATGATTATTTGCAAAACTACAACGAAAGAAAGTATGCTGTTTTTCCAATAATAACAAAATCAAACTATGCAAAATTCATAAAAGATAATCTTTCAAAAGTTGCAAAAATTGTAGATGGATTTGTAATATCAAACATTGGTCAGCTTGAATATGTGAAAGACTTATTAGAACATAAAGAATTAGAGTTAATCGCCAATTATTCTTTGAACACATTTAATTCGGAAGCAGTAGAATTGTTAAACAGTTTAGGATTTTCAAAAATCATTTTGTCTCCCGAACTAACAAATACACAGATAAATGATATTATTAAAAAAAGTTACAATGTGGATTCACAAATTGAAGTAATTGCTTATGGAAGCATTTGTGTCATGACATCTGAATATTGCCCTATCGGATCTGTTGCGGGAGGTTTCTGCAAAGAAAAGAAATGTTCTAAACCATGCTTAAAAAATGAAAAGTATTATTTGAAAGATAGAATGAACATGAACTTTAGAGTTATATCTGATAATATTGATTGCCAATCTAAAATATATAATAGTAAAACAAACTCCATTGAAACCAATAAACTATATTGTGATTCTTTACTTCTTAGTACACTAGATGAATCATTTAATGAAATGCAAGAAGCAATCTTAATCCATAAATCAGGTGAAAAAATATCTGGTGATAAATATACAAATGGACATTATAATAGACCTGTATAGAAAACCCCCATTGTTATAAATATAACAATGGGGGCTTTATAAAAAGGGAGATTTTTTATGAAAAAACTATTTGTTTGGTTTTTCTCTCATTCCTCCAAATCCTCCGAAACCGCCGAAGCCTGAACTTCCTGTATCCAATGATGCTTTTTCACTAGCTTCTAGTGTTCCATTTAGATATAAAGAGTAAGTTTTATCTACTTCTACATCTTTGCTTGTTATAACTACATTATTAAATGTTTTTTCTGATGTAGTTTCAACTATTGTCTTTCCATTTTCATCTTTTAATTCAATTTTTGTATTGGCATTTTGCATATCTTGAGTTGTTATCATTATAGTTCCTTGTTTTTCCGAAGTAACTCCTTGTGCCATTCCTGAATGTCCAATTGCAATTAGTGAACCTCCATTTAATGTGAAAGAATTATTATAATCTATTGCTCCATTTCCACTGTTTGTTGGTCCTTGAACTACAACGTTTCCTCCGTTCATCTCAATTGAACCATTACTATCTAAGCCATCACCATTTGCATTTATTGTAATAGTTCCACCATTGATTATTAATTTGTATGATGAACTATTTGAGTTATTGAAATCACTTGGCAATTCTGGTGGATTGTTTGAACCTCCATCAAAATTTGGAATATCTGATGGTTTAAACTCTCTATCTCCAGAACCATTTGGTCTCTTCATTCCACCTGATTTTTCCATAAAGTCACCTGATGGTCTTTCTCTTCTTGCGAATTCTATATTATCTACATTTGAAGATGTTGTTATTAATCCAATATCACTTGCTTCTATTGTTTTTTTGCTTGATGATTTTTCATTTTCATTTGAAATTTTATCTTGAACATTTATATTTCCACCAAAGCCGCCAAAACCTGAACTGTCATTTCCACCATTAACATTTATTCCATCATCTGATGCTGTTATATCAATTGTTCCATCATTTATTACTATGTTATTTCCTTCAAGTCCTTCATAAGATTCTGAAATTGTAATTGTTCCATTATTGATTGTTAATGTGTCATCTGCATGAATTCCATCATCACCTGTTTTAATATTTAATGTACCATTATCAATTTGTAATGATGCATTTGAATGAATTGCATCATCAGCAGAATTAATAGTAATTGTAGAATTATCTTTTACTAGTATATATCTTGATGCTTTTAATCCTTTCATACTTGTTTCATTTGATGAACTACTTGATTTGTTTCTTCCCCACATTTCTCTTCCTGGTATACTATTATCTATTTTATTTGAACTTGTAACTCCTCCACCCGAAGTAATATCATAAGTTCCTCCACTAATTACCAAATCAGTTTCTACTTGAATACCATCTTCTTTAGAATCTATTTTAATATTA
>Ga0247610_10002419_pt1 | contig 21511 bp, 18 predicted proteins | sample 174DNAGHGhighgp2_FD_193483 | JGI IMG/M metagenome (GOLD analysis project Ga0247610, IMG submission 193483) | Sheep rumen microbial communities from Palmerston North, Manawatu-Wanganui, New Zealand - 1742 DNA GHGhigh gp2 | ecosystem: Host-associated > Mammals > Digestive system > Stomach > Rumen...
AAAGAAATCATAGAAGCCAAATAAGTGACCAAGATGAAACGTATATTTACCATTATAGTCATTCTGCTCGCATCGCTACAGACTCATGCGGTGCTGAAAGAGAAAGACCTGAACGAAACACTGTCCATCCTGCGTAGCGAGCTGACCACATACCATCAGGAGTTGGGCCTGCAGATGCAACGCCGCAAGGAATATCAACAGCGCATCTACCGGCAGCTGACCGACGTGATGGAGCGCAGCAACCAGAACGCACTGATGCTCTATTCTCAAGAGAATGACTACATCTTCGACCTGACCTACGCCTGCCATGAGGCTACGGAGCAGTACTACGAGTTCCAACGACAGCAGACGCCCTTCATGGCCTTTCTGAAGCAGACGAAGGAGGACATCGCCCGATACGACTCACTCATCGTGAGTCTGCAGACCATGAAGGTGAACAGTCTGAGCCGTCAGGCACAGCAAGACCGTCTGGTGTGCCTGGACCTTGCGACGAAGATTCGCACCTCGCTCGTGGAGAACCACGCGCAGATATCCGACTACATCAGCGATTATGACTACACGTCCAAGCGACTGAGCCAGCTAAACGACTATGCCCAGTCACGCTACCACGACATACAGACGGACATCTTTAAGAATGGTGGCGACAACTACTTCACATTGCTGAAGAACCTGCCGATGCAGTGGCGACGCATGCAGATAGCCGTCGAGAAAAAGTACACACCGAGTGCCTCACGGCGTTCGCAGTGGGACAGCGTCTATATCTTCGGACTGTTCGTCAGCATCGTCATCTATGCCATTTTAGCCACACTGCTCAATCAGGTGTTCTTCCGCTGGCTACTACCCAAGCGCTTCCGAACCGAGGAGTTCAACAAGAAGCGGGGACTGACCATCATGGCCACCACCACCATCACGTTTGCCATCATCATGGGTGTGATGCTGGCCACGACAGAGCAGAACTTCTTTATCATGGCAAGCAACCTGCTGGTAGAGTATGCATGGCTGCTGGGCGTCATACTTATCTCGCTGCTGCTGCGTGTCAAGGGTGACCAGATACACAGCGCCTTCCGCATCTACACGCCGTTACTTGCCGTAGGCTTTATCGTGTTTGCCTTCCGCATCATACTGACGCCTAACGAACTGGTGAACATCGCCTTCCCCCCTATCCTACTTCTCTGCACGCTGTGGCAATGGAGCGTCATACGCCGTTTCAACAAGAACATTCCACGGTCGGACATGTTCTATACTTATATCTCACTGGCTGTGCTCATCGGCTCCACGTTCTGTTCGTGGATAGGCTACACGCTGCTGGCCGTACAAGCCATCATCTGGTGGGTGATGCAACTAACGTGTGTCTTGACCATTACCTGCGTCCGACTCTATCTGAAGCAATATGCCGACCGCCACGGATACAGCGAGAAGCCCATCACAAAGACCTGGCTATACCTGCTCATCTACCAGGTGCTGTTGCCTGTGACCAGCGTAATTAGTGTTATGCTCTCGTTCTGGTGGGCTGCTGACGTGTTCAACCTGAGTGCTATCTGCTGGAACATCTTTACCCATCTATTTATAAATATGGAGAACCTGAAGGTGAGCATCATCAGCATTGCCGTCATCATTTGTCTGTGGTTCTTCTTCAGCTACATCAGCAAGACCATCCTGGCTTTGCTTCGCATGCACTTCGTCCACGCTGACAGCTCGACGGCAGAGAGCCGTACGGTGATGGGACGTAATGTCATCCAGGTCATCGTATGGGGTACGTGGCTGATTATAAGCCTGAGTATCTTCCGCGTCAACCTCACATGGTTAGTCGTTGTATCGGGAGGTCTGTCAGCCGGTATCGGTTTTGCCATGAAGGACATCATCGAGAATATCTACTACGGCATAGCTCTGATGACCGGCCGCATCAAGGTCGGCGACTGGATTGAGGTGGAAGGCATCATGGGAAAAGTGACCAGCATCAACTATACCAGCACGACGGTAAACTCGCTTTACGGTGAGGTCATCACACTGACCAACTCACAACTTTTCACCAAGAACTACAAGAATCTGACTCGTAACCACGGCTACGTATTGGCCACCATTCCTTTTGGTGTCGCATACGGTAGTAACTTCCAAGATGTCAGCAGCTTAGTAGAAGACGCTGTTTTAAAACTTAGACACAAATGGACCGACCGTTCGAAACCCGTCAAGGTGGTGTTTACAGAATTTGGTGAAAGCAGTATCGACATGAAGCTCATCGTATGGGTTGATGCAGTGAAGAAGATTTATGCCGTCAGCGACATCTTGGCTTGCATCTACCAGACGCTGAACGAGAACGGCATTGAGATACCATTCCCACAGCGCGACCTACACATCAAAGATGTGGCCTCACAGCTGCCACATGCATAAAAATATGTTAAACTTATGCCTATGTCAGGAAAATTGATTATTTTTGCACGATAAATTATATCGAAGCTCAATATGAAAAGTACATTCATTGCGGGTCCATGCGTCATTGAGTCTGCCGAACTGCTCGACATCGTAGCCGCCAGACTGGTAGAAATTAACCGGAAGCTGGGCACCGACATTATATTCAAAGCATCGTTTGACAAGGCCAATCGCACGTCACTACACTCGTTCAGGGGTCCTGGATTGGAAAAAGGTCTTCAGATGTTGGCAGACGTGAAGTCAAAATACGGGCTACGACTGCTTACCGACATTCATGAGAGCTACCAGGCCAAGGAGGCTGGTCAGGTGGTTGACGTGTTACAGATACCCGCTTTCCTCTGTCGTCAGACCGACCTGTTAGTAGCTGCTGCCCATACCGGAGCTATAGTGAACATCAAGAAGGCGCAGTTCCTGAGTGGTCAGGACATGCGTTATCCTGTAGAGAAAGCCCGTGAGTCGGGTGCCAAGGAGGTTTGGCTGACTGAGCGTGGCAACATGTTCGGCTATAACAACCTGGTGGTAGATTTCCGTAACATCAGTGACATGCTGGAACTGGTGCCGACGGTCATCATGGACTGTACCCACAGCGTGCAGCGTCCAGGAGGCTCGGACGGCAAGACAGGCGGCGACCGCCGGTTCGTGCCGTCGATGGCATTAGCTGCCAAAGCCTTCGGTGCCACGGGTTACTTCTTCGAGGTACACCCCACCCCCGACGAAGGACTGAGCGATGCCGCTAACATGCTGGAGTTGGATAAACTGGAAGGGTTAGTAGCCAGCCTATTGGACTCATAGGCCCATAAGCCCTATAAATAAAAGAAGATTATGACATCAAGAGAATACGCCATACAATGCATAAAAGACGAGGCAGAAGCACTGCTCGGACTTATACCACAGCTGGACGAAGAGTTTGACAAAGCCGTGGAAATGATGTACCACTGTAAGGGAAAGGTCATCGTCACTGGTGTGGGAAAGAGCGGGCATATAGGAGCAAAGATTGCTGCTACCTTCTCATCGACAGGCACACCATCGTTCTTCATCAATCCGCTGGACGTGTTCCACGGCGACTTAGGCGTGATGACCAAAGACGACGTGGTGCTGGCCATCAGCAACTCGGGACAGACCGATGAGTTGCTGCGCTTCATTCCCATGGTGCTCCACATGGATATTCCCATCATAGGTATGAGCGGCAACCCAGAATCGCTTCTTGCAAAATATTCCACCTGCCACATCAACGTGAGAGTAGCCAAGGAGGCATGTCCCCTGAACCTGGCTCCCACCAGCAGCACCACAGCCACACTGGCCATGGGCGATGCATTGGCAGTGGCACTGATAGAGAAACGAGGGTTCCAACCACAGGACTTTGCACAGTTCCATCCTGGAGGCGAATTAGGCAAGAGGCTATTGACCACAGCGCAAGACGTCATGTTGACGGAGAACATGCCCATCATACCGCCAGAGATGCATTTGGGCGAAGCCATCATCCTGGTAAGCAAAGGCAAGCTGGGACTTGGCGTGGCAGAGCGCGACGGGCGCATCGTAGGATTGATAACCGATGGTGACATACGCCGTGCCATGGAGAAATGGCAAGCTAAATTCTTCGACCGTACAGTCAGCGACATTATGACGACAAAACCCAAGACCGTCAGTCCGCAGACGAAGATTACAGAGATACAACGCATCATGAACAAATATAAGGTACATACCGTGCTGGTAGTCGATGATGACAACCACCTGCTGGGTGTTGTCGATCACTATGCCTGCATGATATAAAATATATGAGTGACGAATATGAGGAACATCAAGAAAATACTGCTTTTGCTGGCCATTCTGTTGCCTATGGCAGCAGCCGGAGTCTATCTATTCAAAACACTGGATGCTAAGAACGGTTTGACCAGCAGTCAGGTTAACTGCATACTGAAAGACTCAAGAGGCTATGTCTGGTTAGGAACGCCTGCCGGACTATACAGGTATGACGGCTATGTGTTCAAGAACTACCAAAGCGACTCACAAGACGGTTCGTCACTGTCTGACAGCTACATACTGAGCCTTCAGGAGACACTCGACGGAAACCTGTGGATAGAGACAGCCTCGGGCTATTGCGTCTATCACCCCCAAACGGAAACCTTCGAACGCGACATGAAACAGGTATTCGGACGTATGGGTATTGAGGGTGATCCCAATATCGTCTATGTAGATAAGCATAAGAACCTGTGGGCTTCCATACCCAACAAAGGTGTCGTGGCTTATAACATGCAGCAACAACTGCTTCACGAGTTCGGATATACAAACGACACCCATGGCATACCACAGGGTAACATCTGCTCCATTAGCGAGTGCCGAGACGGAGCCATCATGGTTTACGACGACGGACGACTGGTATGCTGCGACGTGATGCACCAGCAGCACACCGTATGGGCCACCGACTACGTTGCAGCACAGCACCTACGCAAGACGAAGAGTCTGAAAGCATATACCGACCAACAGGAAAATATCTGGCTCTACGGTCAGGGTACACTGTTCATTTATAACAAGAACACGAACGAATGGAACACTTCATTCGGCGAGCAACTCGGACTGACCGGCATAGGCGTTGACCACGCCGTCAATAGCGTGACAGGCGACTCCAAGGGTAATATCTGGATAGGTACCGACCGCAACGGACTGTTACATGCCACCGTCAGCAACCATCAACTGGAGTCCGTACATCCACGTAACCTGAACGACAGTCAGTGGATGAACGACGAGACGATAGGCATACAGAGTCTCTATGTCGATGACACCGACCTGCTGTGGGTAGGAACGGAGAAGTCTGGTGTTGCCTACTGTGGTGCGAATATCTACAAGTTTGATTCTAAACTGAACGGTGACGTGACAGCTATCGTACAGGACGCCAACGGTACACTGTGGTATGGCACGAGCGACAAGGGCGTCATTGGTTATGAGGGTACACTGGCCAGCAAGAAGACATCGGCCATGGCTGTCACACCTGACGGAAGCATTTGGGTGGGTTCACGGCAGAATGGTCTGACCCGAATCAAGGATGGCACAAGTACTATATACTCAGTTGCGAAGGACAGCATGAGGACGCTGATTGACGACCATGTCAATGCACTGTGCGCCGACAAGGTGGGAAACCTCTGGATAGCTACGAACGGCGGACTACAGGTTTACAACCCGAAGATGAACAGTTTCTCAAGCTATACTCGCGAGAACGGCAAGTTGTCAACCAATAATATCACGTCGCTCTACTACGGCAGCAACAACCAGATGTTGGTTGGTACATCAGAAGGTCTGATATTGCTCAACCTGTCCACGACAGAGAAAAAAGTGCTTACAGGAAACACCTCGAACCTGAAGACATTTACCAGCAACTATATCACTCAGGTGTTAGAAGACTCGCGAGGACTCATCTGGGTAGGTACACGTGAGGGTATCAACATTGTTAATCTGGAGAACGATGGACTGGACCAACTCACCGAGAAGGAAGGATTGACCAACAATGCCGTTTGCGGACTGGCAGAAGACAAGGCACACAACATTTGGATTACCACAAAGAACGGAGTATCGCGTGTCGTCGTACAACGCAACCACGAGAACAACAGTTATAACTACGGACTCTACAACTACGACACCAGTGACGGTCTGCAGTCAAACGAGTTCAATGTCGGTTCCATTATAACCATGAAAAATGGCGGTGTGCTCTTTGGCGGACTCTATGGCATCAACTGGGTACGCGAAAACGCTAAAGTGGCTACGGAATCGTTGCCTCGCGTTATGCTGACGCAGTTGTTTATCGGTGAAGAAGAGATACTAACCGGCCATGAGTACGACGGTAATGTTCCGTTGCCCCTTGCACTCAACGAAAGTTCCAGACTTGAATTGGCAAACGACCAGAACACGTTTACCATCAAGTTTGCAACAGGTAACTACAACCAGAGTGAGCGCCTGCAGTTCATGTACTGGATGGAAGGCAAGGACGATGACTGGAAAAACGGTGACGCGCTGAACCATGGTGTCACGTTCCACGACCTATCCAGCGGCAGTTATACACTGCACGTAAAAGCCATCAGTGCCGAGGGTGCTGTCAGCAATCAAGAACGCACACTGGAGATTTACATTCAGCGTCCTTGGTGGTTGTCATGGTGGATGATAGCCATCTACATTGCCATCATTACTTTCATACTCTTTACATGGCGCTTCGGAATCAAAAAGATCAAGGAGATATGGCAGCGCAAGAAAAACGTCATTAATGAGCTGAAACGACAGAGAGAGGAAATCAAGACAGCAAGTGACGAACTCAGACAGCCCATGGCACGCATGACTACCATCATAGGCAGCCTGGCAGAGAAAGAGCAGACGCTGGAGGAACGTGAACAACTGAACTCGCTACATTTCCAAATGCTACAGATTATTACCCGTATCTCGGAGATGCAGGCCATACTTGAAAATCCGGAGGAGAAAGCTATTTCCTCTGTCAACGATCGTATGGGACTCAATGACCAAGGTGAAGTAAGCCTACCTCAGATAGCAGAGAACGAACTGACATACGAAATTAAACCGAAGGATACTGAGAATACGAGCAAGAAATTCGTCGTTGTCTTCATTGACGACAACGATGCCTTCCTGGGATTCATACAGAAACAGCTACAGTTCATTTACGACCTGCGTATCTACAACAACATTGCCGTAGCGGCTGACGATATTAAGGTCATGAAGCCTGACCTCATTGTCTGCAAACAAGATATGCGTGAAATGACTGGTAGTGAGCTCTGTAACACCCTGAAGAAGAATCCTAACACCGAAAAATCGAAGTTCATACTGATGACCGATGGTGTGCTGACTCCTCAGGACATGAAGAACCAGAACATCACACTGTCGGCAGACGACATGTTGTCCAAGCCGTTCAACATACAGGAGGCAGTGTTACGCTTCAACAAAGTACTGGGAATTGCTCCTATTGAGCTGCAACATAATGTCATTGAAGGAGGAGAGACACGTATGCTTGAGGGACACAACTCGAGTATGACCACATCGACATTCTATTTCGACGAGAGCGAGAACAAGGTCAAGGAGACCACCAGTAACGAAAGCATGGAGCCGAAAGAGAATGCCACGCCTGCCGAAACTGTACCTGACGCCGACGATAATAATGCGTTCACAACCGGTGTTTATGATGAAAACGAAACGATTGGTGACTACTCCATGAACAATGTCATGGACCAACAACTGATGCGCAATGTAGAACAATACGTTCTTCATAACATGAGCAGAGGTCAAATCAGTCTCGACGAGATGGCTTCTGCAATGGGCATGGGACGCGTTCCTTTCTTCCACAAGATACGCAACATCACGACAAAGACACCGACAGAGGTGGTGCGCGACTTACGACTGAAGCATGCATGTGTATTACTGACACGAACTAATATTAACATGAACGAGTTAGCTGCCAATGTAGGATTTCAGACTGCAGAGAATTTCTCATACGCATTCAAAGAGAAGTTCGGCATCACGCCACTCGAATATCGTTTAAGACACCGTCAGTCATGAGGTATAATCTTCTGGTATGGTGTTTGCTCATCATGGGCATAGGTTCATCCTATGCCCAAAGTAGCGATTCTACAATCGTGAAAGTCCTGGAGAACGAAGGCGTGAAGTTCACCCACAACAACACGGTCACGCTATTTCTCAATGGTCATGACAAGTTTGAAGATATGTTCAAGGCCATACGTCAGGCTAAAAGTAGCGTTCATCTGGAATACTTCAACTTCCGCAATGACAGCATCGCATCCCTACTCTTCGACATTCTACGCGAGAAACGCAAGGAGGGTGTTGAGGTACGTGCCATGTTCGACGGCTTTGGCAATGACTCCAATAACCGTCCGCTGAAGAAAAACCATCTGCAGATGCTTTGGAATGACAGTATTGAGATATACGAGTTCGACCCTATTCGCTTCCCTTGGATTAACCACGTCTTCTCGCGTGACCACAGGAAGATTGTCGTCATTGACGGACAAATAGCCTACACAGGTGGCATGAACGTTGCCGACTACTACATTGTAGGCACAGAACAGGTAGGTGAATGGCGTGACATTCACTGTCGCATTGAGGGGGCTACCGTACATGAACTGCAAATGATCTTCCTACGCATGTGGAAGAAGGTAACAGGCGAAGACCTGATATGGAACCAGAAATACTACAGAGCATATAAGGATAACCATTTTACGGGACTACGCCCCGACACTACCGCTACAGCAGGACGCAAGACGGTTGGCATCATTAACCGAGAACCTAAGCGCACACCGGCCATCATACGCACATTCTATCTGGAGGCCATCAACAGTGCTAAAGACTCCATCAAACTGGTAAATCCTTACCTGACACTGAATCACAAACTGAAAAAGGCACTACGCGATGCCGTTAAGCGAGGTGTAAAAGTAGAAATCATGGTGTCTGCCAAAAGTGATATCCCACTGACACCAGACTGTGTGTTCTATAACGTACATAAATTGATGAAACATGGCATAGACGTTTGGCTTTATCAGCCAGGCTTCCACCACTCCAAAATCATCATGATTGACGGGAAATACTGTACGGTAGGCAGCGCTAACCTTAATGCAAGAAGCCTGCGATGGGACTACGAGGAAAATGCCGTCATTATTGATCCCGAAACGACAAGAGAGTTAGACCAGATGTTCGACCGAGACAAGCAGAAGAGTGTCTATCTGACGCCTCAGGAGTGGGATCGATTCCGTACGCCATGGCAAAAATTCCGTGGTTGGTTTGCACACCTCTTGGCACCATTCCTATAACTATTATTCTGTCATGAGCCAAATCATAAAAATAAGCCAGAAACGGAATACCGTTATCTCTATCAGCAAAGCTATTGCCATCATTCTCATGGTCATAGGACATGCAGAAGCACCTGACGTGCTGCACAGGTTCCTCTATGAATTTCACATGCCTTTGTTCTTTGCTGCATCAGGATATTTCTTCTCTGTGAAATATACTGATGATGAAATGACATTCATCAAAAAACGTTTCAAAGGACTATATCTTCCATTTGTCAAATGGTCGGTCATCTTCCTCTTACTCCATAACTTCATGTTCGACATTGGGATATTGAACGAGGTCTATGGTAACGAGCAAGGCGGCGTTACTCATCCTTACACGTGGCACCAGATACAGCAAAACTTTTGGAACATTATCTTCACCATGGGAGGCTACGATCAGTTCCTCAATGGAGCATTCTGGTTCTTCAGAGCTTTGTTGGTGGCAAGCATCGTCTTTCTATTTTCATATAAGGCATTCGACTATCTGCTCAGTAAAGAAAAGTCTCCACTGCACAGTATGTCCAACACACGCACGTTGTACGTTCCTATATATGTATGTGTGTTCATTCTGCTCATTTGTGCTTGGAAGACATACGCTGACCTGAAGATTGTAAACATCGTACAAGGCGGCTATCGTGACCTAATGGGCGTGTTTTTCTTTAGCTGTGGCTTCATCTTTCGACAGATAGAGCACAAATATCGTGTCACATGGTGGAACACGCTACTGTTTGCCATCATCGTTTTATGGTTCTCACAAAACCTATGGGCAAACATGAACTGGCGTTCTACTTTCGAACAGTTCCTGTCGCTACCCTTACCTGCCATCTGTGGCTGTCTGATGGTGTATAACGTCAGTACGTGGATTGACAAACACGATGGTAAGATCAAACAGTTTCTCGTTTACTGCGGTAACAACACCCTACCCGTTTTCGTCTTTCACATCATCTCGTTCAAAATCGTCAGTCTGATTAAAATATGGTATTACGGACTTGACCCTCGGCAGATAGGATGCCACATGGTCATTCACGACCATGCAAAAGAAGATTGGTTCTGGGTGCTTTACACCATCGCAGGTGTTGCCGTTCCTATCTTCTGGACGTGGTGCTACCAGCAACTCAAAACTAAATGGAGCCAAGCATCAGCATCATCTCGGGATAAGTGATGCCTTTTGCAGTAATCAGCGGACGCTCATTATCGATAATGACACTTGGCGACTCACCACTATCGGCGATATATTTACGGAAACTGTCAATTGCCGATTCTATATGTCCTGAAAACCAAAGGCAATACCCCTGATTCAGATAATCATCCACAGCAACCGATTCGCTGCCCAGCAAACGCTCGTATAAAGGTAAGGCTTGGTCATATCTGCCAGCACATGTCAATGCCCATGCTAAAACGCGTGCCACATTATCGTCTGCTGGCAACTCGTAGTGCAAACGGAACAGCGTATTCAAGGCACCCTCATATTGACCGGTCTTTGTCATGCAGACCATCTTGTTCAGTTCATAGCTTTTCTTCTCAGGATACAACGTCGTCAGTTTGTCATATACAGATAATGACTCTTCGTATTTCTCTTGTGAGAAAAGTGTACGAGCATACCCTTGCAATGCCTTTTCATGTTCTGGCTTCAACTGCAGCGCATGCTCATAACATGCCAGAAGAGCTGACGGCGACGGAGTATCCGACTGATGTTGTAACACCGACGCCTTAACCATGTAATAGTTGAAATCGTGTGATGACTCACTATATTGATTCAGCATCCGCCCAGCATCGTCATACAACTTACGTCTGACAAGATGTGCAGTGACTCTATTGAAATGTGACTCTAAACGGCTGCCATGAAACAAAGGGGAAGCAAAGAACAAGATATGGCCTAAGCCTTCGTCCTTTTTGAAGGGATGGTCAAACTCTTTTGCATGATGATTTATACGTGAGAAACGATAAACATCCTGCAAGTACATACGACGAATAAACGTAGGATTCTGAACATCAACGTATGCAACATCGGCCAGTTGAAAATCACCATGCTCCATCATCTCCCTCACACTTTGAGGCAAACGATCTACCACTTGCTGGTAGGCAAAGACAAGCGAATATTTGTCACTGTTACAGAACACACCAGTATCAACAAACTTCTCAAGAAACTTCGACTTAACCGATTTCATCGTTTCCAATACCAGCGGATGATGACTCGTGTAAGGCAAGAACCAGTTCGATAATTGTTGGAAGAATGGGAAACGCTTCATCTGGGAAAAACCTGAGAAGTAAATGTCAGAACCTTCTTTCTGCATATTCATCATTTTGCTGATCGACGCTTCCATACGTTCCATACGCTCGTCGTCTGCCTCGGGATGCAGTATTTCGTCTAATGCATCCTCCTCAACTTCTTCTATTCCGTCACGGGTGATGCGAAGCTGGTTGTTACGCATAAGCTCCGGCATAATCTCTGACTGAATAATCTCATTGTCGTGCTCGGCCTGAACACAATAAATCAGTTGTATCTGCAACTCTTCTAACTCGTGACACACGGCCTCGTCCGTCAATAACTCATCTACCAATTGCTGCTCTTCTGGGAACAGACCTGAAAGCGTATAGTTACGACCGAAGACCCAACCAACCAAGGCACGCTCTCTTACGGCATCATCGGAAGAACGCTGATAAACATGTACCAACAAACGGAACTTATTAATGTCAAACATGTTCATCAAGGACAAGGTCAGTGCCGAAACAATAAGCTGTTGGTCTAAGCTGTCAACCGTTGGCGATAGCAACATCTCTTCAAAGGCAGAACTCGTCGATGCGGACCACACGCGCGACAACGACAGGTAATCAAACAAGTTCGACATTCGTTCAAAGTGACGACCATAAAGGGCTTCACGCTGTGGCTCCTGTTTGTTGCTGGGCTCCAAGTCAATCAGAGCTGCATCACTCACAAACGACTCCAACTCCTGACGAACATTCACCACCGACCATTCACGCGGTTGGGACATAATACGTGAATAGCTCGATGACAAATAGGCGGAGCCGCCTATACGACGACCCAACGAAGCATCTGCATACAGAACATACAAGCGATGCAACAAACCGTTATAAATCTCCAACAAACGAGGTTCCCGGAAACCTTCCTTCCAGTAACGCAACATCAGTTCATATTCGTTACGCAGAGCGTCCTGCTGCGATTGAAGCGATGCCATAGGCCAAGCAGCAAGGTAGTTCGACAACTCAGTCAAGCCTAAACCTAAGTTACAATCCGACAAGGCACTCAATACTCGCTTCAGCGCTTCGTTTCGTTCCATATTTGTTTACTTCGTTTTCTTCAACCAACTGTTCACACGCTCAATGTCACTTTGCAACGGACCACGAGCATGGTCAAAACGCAGGTCCTTCGGCAGGGAGTCTGCCAACGATTCATTCACATGACAATAACGAGCCACTATACGTCTATAATGTCCCACTCCGTATTTATTAATCGAGTCACAAGCAGCATCATATCCTTTAACAAAAGCATCAAGTTGCTGCTTGCGCTCAAACGTCTTCATCTTCTTCGCATTAAAAGCCAACACGCCATAGTTCATCTTCATACGGCGCGAATCCAATAATACCGGATGTTTTCCCTTACGGGCTATTGTAGCCTGGGGCTCCGGCAACCACAACGCATCCATCATGTTGTTCTCCAACATCTCAAGACGAACTAACACATCGTTCACCTGAATCCTAAAGACATACTCACTCTTTATCTTTGCGCTATCTACGGCACGGTCAGTCAGCATATCCGTCACCGAGTAACGCGTCATCGCAACCATCTTTTCTTCCAGATGCTTCAACTCGCGTATTCGAGCATTACGGTTACTTATCAGCTGCCAGTAGCTACCCGTCTGAGCCACGTAGTGCATCTTCGCCCCCTTAAGGACAGCACGCTCCATACGGACCAAGTCGCTAATAGCACCTTCTGCACTCTTACCTAACAATGCCGTGTCGCAGTCCATCTGGGCCGTAAACTCCTTCAAACGGACATCTACGATCGAAGTATCAAACAAGCCCAACTCCTTCGCTACATATAGTGGAAGACAGTCTATAGTCGGCAATACCGCTATCTTCAGGGCCGCCGAATCCTCACGCAATAAGCGAAGACGCTCAACACCCTTCTGGCGCTTCGTCTCCTCATACGACTGGCCACAACCCAACACAAAGCATGCTAATAACAAATACAATATTTTCTTCATGACGACTGCAAAATTACAAATATTTTTTAATCTTCTATTTTTTAATTGTTAATTTTTAATCTTTCATCTTTAATCTTTAATCTTTTTATTACTTTTGCACCCAAAATTTCAAACAAACAGCTCCAAGCGGCTTCTCCGCTTTGAAAAACAATGAACGGACTATACACAATCATCTTACTCATCCTCAGCAATGTCTTCATGACACTCGCATGGTACGGACACCTTCGGCTACAGCAGGCTGGCATCAGCAATAATTGGCCACTCATTGCAGTCATTGCATTCTCATGGGCTATAGCATTCCTTGAATACTGCTGCCAAGTGCCGGCTAACAGACTCGGATTCATCGATAACGGAGGCCCCTTCACTCTCGTACAGCTCAAAGTCGTACAAGAGTGCATCTCACTCACAGTCTTTGCCGTCATCGCCAACATCATGTTTCAAGGACAAACACTACATTGGAACCACGTCCTCGCATTCCTGCTCATCATCTGCGCCGTTTATCTCGTCTTCATGAAATGACAACAGAAGAAAAAATCTGGAAAAGCCTCAACAAGGCTCTCGCCAAATATCAACTCATACAAAATGGAGACAATATACTCGTCGCTCTATCAGGCGGCAAGGACTCTCTCTGCATGCTACAGATGCTCGCACAAAGAGCACGCATACACGTACCACAGTTCACACTGCACGCAGCACACATACGAATCAGCAACGTCAGTTACCAAACCGACACAACATACCTCCAAGAATTCTGCAACAAGCTGCAGGTTCCCCTACACATCATTAACACATCCATCCCCCCCGTCCCGAACGACAAGGCGCTGCCTCTGCATAACAAACAAAAACCAACATGTTTCCTATGCTCATGGCAAAGACGTAAACAACTCTTCAACCTCGCACAACAAATCAATTGCAACAAAATAGCACTCGGACACCAGCAGGACGACATCATCATTACCTCACTACTCAACATCACTTTCCAAGGACACTTCTCCACGATGCCTGCAATACTGCGCATGCGCAAAATGCCAATCACTATCATCAGACCGCTTTGCCTCTGCCAGGAACAAGATATCCAGCAGTTTGCAATACAGCAGAACTATCAGAAACAAATTAAAAACTGTCCTTATGAGCACACAACAAACAGGCAACTCATCAAACAAGTATTCAACAATCTACAACAACTCAACCCACAAGCAAGATACTCTATCTGGAACGCACTCGAAACCGAACAAAAGCTCACAGAGTATTAAAATTTTTTAATTCTCAACCCTCAACGACAAACTCTCCACTAAAATATTGTATCTTTGCTTTCTAATTAAAGAACGAATGAACATGTGTAATCGGTATATCATTATTGCATTAGCCCTATGCATCACACTCAATGTGGCTGCACAGAAAAAAAGAACGACAACGAAAAAACCTGTCGCTGAAACAACAACCATCAACCCACGCATCGAACGAATGGTCCAAAACACACAAAGCATCGTCTTTATCGACAGTATGCTTGTACCAAAAAGCGACATGCTCAACAAAATAATTCTTACACCACAAGCTGGACAAATCACTTGCAACAGCCAAGACTTTACATACCAGAACGAGATAGGTACTAAACGAATCTTTGCAAAAAATAATAGACTCTACACTCAACAAAAAGCATGGCAAACATTCGACGAGGAAACTGAACTCAAAGGAATAGCCGTACCTGGAGTTATCGATTCACTTAATTGCCCCTTCCTCATGAACGACGGGCAAACACTGTATTTTGCAGCAAAAGGATCTGAAAGTATTGGAGGATACGACATCTTCGTAACAAGATATAACGCTGAAACAAAAACCTTCCTCAAACCTGAAAACATCGGCATGCCATTCAATTCGCAAGCCGATGACCTCTTGTTCATCATCGACGAGGGAAGTAACATCGGTTATTTTGCTACAGCAAGAAGACAACCTGAGGGATATGTCTGCATCTATACATTCATACCCTCTGACAGCAGACAAACATACAACGAGCTATCATACCAACAACTTGAAAGGCTCGCGGACATACGATGCATTGCTGATACTTGGGGAGACGGAACTCAAAGGACACAAGCCCTGCAACGTATCAAGAACATTAAACCCGCTATCACAAACAACACACCAAGCATTCATTTCGTCATTAACGACCAAACTGTATATAAGGACATTACGGAATTTCGTTCAAACGAAAATGCAGAACGATACCAACAGTTGACACACATGCAGCAACAGCTTCAACTGCTGCAAACAACACTACAAGAACAACGCGACGGTTACGAAAAAGCTGCAGACACACAACGTCAACAGCTTAGGAAAAGCATCCTCGACAACGAGAAGAAAATGGCACTTATGCAAAAAGACATATTACAACTCGAGAAGCAAATAAGATATTCCGAAATACAATTACTTAAGTAAATCAACTAGCCTATGAAAAAGTATTTTCCAGAGTCAGAACTCATTATCAACAACGATGGTTCATGTTTCCATCTACATCTTAAACCAGAGCAACTCGCTGACAAAGTGATTTTGGTCGGTGACCCCGCAAGAGTTAACACTGTTGCTGCACACTTCGACGCAATAGAGTGTGAAGTAAGCAGCAGAGAGTTCCATACTATTACAGGAACATATAAAGGCAAACGGATCACTTGTCAAAGCCACGGCATCGGATGTGACAATATTGACATCGTGGTCAACGAACTTGACACACTCGTCAATATCGACTACAAAACACGAGAGGAAAAACCTGAACACCACACGCTCACAATGGTCAGAATAGGAACATGTGGAGGACTTCAACCCTTTACACCTACCGGTTGTTTCGTGGCATCAGTCAAAAGCATCGGATTTGACGGTCTGCTCAACTACTACGCTGGACGCAACGTGGTTTGCGACATCCCGATGGAACGGGCATTCACTGAGCACATGCAGTGGAACCCCATCAAGGGAGCACCTTATGTGGCGGTAGCTGATGCAGAACTAATAGAACAGGTAGCACAGGACGATATGGTTCGTGGCTATACCATCTCTTGTGGCGGATTTTACGGTCCACAGGGACGTGTACTGCGTGCAGACATTGCCGATCCAAAACAAAATGAGAAAATAGAGGCGTTCGAATACGAAGACATGAAGATATGTAACTTCGAGATGGAATCATCTGCACTTGCTGGAATGGCATCACTACTTGGACATCGTGCCATGACCTGTTGCATGGTGATTGCTAACCGCTACGCCCAGAAGATGAACACAGAATACAAAAACAGTATTGATACGCTTATCCAGAAAGTCCTCGATCGAATTTAATAATCAATTGTTAGCTATCAGTTCAAAAGAAACCATATGCGCACTGGCAACCTCGCCAGGTGGCGCTTTAGGAATTATCCGCGTCTCAGGCTCGCATGCTTTTGACGCGGTTAGTTCCATTTGTCATTTATCATGCAACACTATCGTTGCAAATACCATTCACTACACTCACATAACCAATGGTACAGAAGTCATCGATGAGGCCATGGTCTCTGTGTTCAAAGCCCCACATAGCTATACGGGTGAGGATTCAGTAGAGATTTCATGTCATGGCTCGTCATACATCTTAAAAAAGGTATTGGGACTGCTCATGGCGCAAGGATGCCGCATGGCTCGCCCCGGAGAGTTCACGCAAAGAGCATACCTGAACGGCAAGCTCGACCTCAGTCAGGCGGAGGCGGTGGCCGATCTCATTGCCTCAACAAACGAGGCCACGCATCGCCTGGCTATGTCACAGTTGCGAGGTGGCATCTCAACTGAGCTTTCTGTGCTGCGAGAGAAACTGTTGAAGCTCACGTCATTGCTGGAGCTGGAGTTGGACTTCTCTGACCATGAGGACTTGGAGTTTGCTGATCGAAGCGAGTTGCTTCAGCTGGCCACCACTATCAGCGGTCACATCACCCGGCTGGCACACTCCTTTGAGGCAGGGCAGGCCATCAAGCAGGGGATTCCCGTGGCTATCGTCGGCAAGACAAATGTGGGAAAGTCCACGTTGCTCAACCGTCTGTTAAACGAAGAGCGAGCTATCGTCTCCGACATTCATGGCACTACGCGCGACACCATTGAGGACATCATCGACATCAATGGAGTCACCTTCCGTTTCATTGATACAGCCGGTATTCGTCAAACCACCGACCAGATTGAGCAGATAGGTATCGAGCGTACCTATGCCGCCATCTCCAAGGCCCGCATCGTCCTATGGCTCATTGACGAAGCCCCCACGGAAGCCGAGGTCACCGATATGATTTCTCGTACCCATGGCCGTTCTCTTCTCGCCATCATTAACAAGGCCGACAAACTCACCTCTGGTGATGTCTCGTATGCAAGTGTGTTACGCCAGCCGCATCTCCTCATCTCTGCTAAGACCGGTCAGGGCATGGAGGCTCTTCAGTCTGCCATTTACGAAGCAGCCAATATCCCTGAGTGGGGTGACGGCTCCATCATCGTCACCAACGCCCGTCATTATGAGGCCCTTTGTCGTGCCAGTGACAGCATTCACAATGTCATGGACGGTCTTGCCTCTCATCTCTCTGGCGACCTCCTTGCCGAAGACCTCCGCCAAGTCCTCGACATTCTCGCTGAGATTACCGGTGGCCAAATTACCCCTCAAGAAACTCTCAACAATATATTCTCCCACTTCTGCGTGGGCAAGTGACCCCTTATAAACAACTCTGAACCGCTCGGCTTTGCCGCTTGCCTCAGCAAGAACTTGGAGTAATATGAACTAAGTCCCCCTAAATGAGGGATTTTTTGTATTTTAACACTTCAAGTTGCATATTTGTTAGTTACAGTTTTTCCAGTTATATTTGCACCGTATTTCTACCGCGAGTGTAAAACAGAAAGTCGGTTTCACACCAAAATGACATGGTAGGCACAACCTTGGGACACAATGGGAAAATGCCCAAATGACATTGAGGATACAAGCTGGGACACCATGGGACGTGGTGGGACACTGTGGGACACTTTAGCAGGAGAAAATTCACTAACGAATGCAACATTTATGGAAAATCAAAAACGCTGTAAGTACTGTGGAAGATCCTTTATTGCGCATAAGATGAACACTATCTATTGCTCTGCCTTTGCTCTAATAACGTCAGACAGAAGTCAGCCAAATAATGGCAAACCAGTAGCGCTATCAGCAACAGAACATTGTTCGTCATATTATTATCCAAGTTTAATCAGATATTGCCAGGCACGGAGATATTTCCGTAACCGCGCCACGTCTTCGTCTTTTATTTCTATCAATCGTCGAATATCCATATTGTCCTCCAAGTCGGCTATCTTCACCTCCCTGCCAATGACATTCTTTGCCGCTCTATGCACAAAATGTTCATAATCCTCTCCCTCTTGTTTCGTTACCGAAAGCACCGCATTTATGATTTCCTCAGGGAAACCCTCACATCTCAGATAATCAGCCGTTACGTCAGTATCTTCAATCGTGTCGTGCAACAGAGCCACTATTTTCGCCCGTGGGTCTTTGCACCTCTCAGCCACCCGTATCGGGTGCATCACGTATTCACGCCTTGACTTGTCCTTCTGTCCCTCATGTGCACGTATAGCTATTCGCAGAGCGCAATCATAGAGTTCGTTATAGTCTTGATTCATGTTTTATGAATAGTTAATGAGCATACGCAGCGAAATGAATATTATTCTCTTTCAGAAATTCCCCGAGAGTGTCGAAACTGAAACGTTCTTTTACGACCTTGAATAAGTCATCAAGCGTTTCTACGTTGAGCGCCCTCATAAGTTCATATGCATCAACGGCCCAAATGTCACGTTCTATACTGGCATCTTCCCAACAACTGAATTCTCCCTTTGTTACGGAAGCGCCGTAGCCTCTGCTAAAAATCTCCGTTCTTTCAGGCATTGCCTTTAATTCTTCTCTTGTCATACCTTGTATTCGTTTAATAGTTTAACAATAGTTTCCGTTGACAAATCTTTAAGCAAAACTGCGTATTGCGAACAGTCTGCATAATCCAATTTTTCTTCGCTTGGGACGCGTTTTAGTAACGTGTAGTTTTCCCACATGTGTCCCGTTTCACGTGTCCACACTTCTTTCCATACAAAAGATGCACCTGCTCTTCCAAGCAATTCATTTCGGGAAGGAGCAGCATTGCCAACCTCCTTTAAATAGGAAATCATTCTAAGGATGCCATCATCTGTCAGAGCTGTACATCCATAAATGAGTCTGTCTCGTTCTCCTTCTGCCCAATGCAATCCAACACGGGCGAGCGGCTGAGGACCGAACGTAGCTTCAAGCAACTTCTCTCCCTTCTTTTCCCTAAAATCCGCAGCACTTTAGTTTAACATTCTTTATAAATTCCTGAGCAACAAAAAGTTCTTGCTGGGGCAAGCGGCAAAGCCGAGCGGCTCAGGATTTTGTCATGTCAGATTTTTCACTTATCTTAGTGCTGCAAAATCAAGACAAGCAAAATCATCAATGACATGGCAAAGGTAAGCATAAAATCTGAGAAAATCACCGCTTTTGGCGGAATATTTTTCGTTTTGGACAAATTTGACCGTATTCTGTCCTCTGTAATCGACTCCCACCTGGGACTTCGCAGTAAACTGATAGGCTATCAGTACAGCGAGATTATACGGGCCATCTTCTCCGTGTTCTGTTGTGGCGGCGACTGTATGGAAGACCTCAATCTGTATCTGAAGGACGTGCTTGCCGAGCGTCCGCATACACGTGTTCCAAGTGCCGACACAGTGCTGCGTGGCATTGAGGAACTGGCAACGGAGAACATATCATACACGGCAGAAAAGACGGGCAACGTCTATGACTTCAACACGGCGGAGAGATTTAACCAGCTGCTCATCAAGCTGTTGCTGGCCACAGGCCAGCTCGCGGAGGGAGGCGAGTACGACGTGGACTTCGACCACCAGTTCCTTGAGGCGGAGAAGTATGACAGCAAGCGCACCTACAAGGGCTTTGACGGCTACAGCCCAGGCGTGTTCACCATCGGCGGGCTGATAGCCTATCTTGAGAACCGTGACGGATAATCCTTGAAGTACTCAAATTCGTATCCATCCCACTCTGGCTGACCAGATTCGAAACTAATCAGGAACTTCTTGTCCGCTTCTGTCATCAACGACTTTACATCATTAATGAGTTTTGCACGAGTTTCTTCAAATTCCTCGTATGTAAAAGGAATATCAGTCATTCCTGCAAACTGGTTTTCCATGGCTTCTCGCTGGTCAATCAGGCTTGGAGAAAAAGACTCATGGATTGGCCTGTCACTACCAAGTAAACAGAAAATGATTCCTTCACGGCATTCGCTCAATGGGATATCCATATACTTCACATCAAACAAATCACGAGGATGCTGACGTGAAAGTGCTGCTGCAATCTTGGCACCATATAATTGAGTTAAGGGCACAACATTTGCCTCACAAAAGAGAGGAAACTCTTCCTGTGCTTTCTCGCTCAATGGTATTGTTTGAACATCACCGCCTATAATACCTCTCTTGGTCTGGTTAACCTCTATCTTCACCTGCCTACCTCGATATTCGGCACAACAGTTTGCAGGTACTGAAGTTTGGAACGATATGCATTCCTTTGAAAGCTTTCTTTGCCTTTTCCGCGATGACATTCAGATGCATATTGATGTCATCCAAACTTGTCTGACGGTCAGCCAATGGGATATAGGTCAAATCAATATCTACAGAATAACGTGGCAAATCTTTCAAGAAAAGATTGATGGCTGTACCACCATGTATGGCAAACACCTCCTCTTCCATCACTATCGGAATAAGACGGAGCAGATGTTCTACTTTCTGAGCGTAAACACTTGATTTTATATCATTCATATTCTGCAAGTTCTTTTGAGATTGTCATATTATACTTATTGATGTACTTCCCTGTTGACGTGATCATAAACCTGGATGTACCAAGATTTATACTCTCCAGTTTCAACGCTTTAAACCAGGCGTGACCGGCTTTTTCTGCCATATAGAGGAACAATCGTTTCACTTTCTGTGATG
>Ga0247610_10002420_pt1 | contig 21510 bp, 19 predicted proteins | sample 174DNAGHGhighgp2_FD_193483 | JGI IMG/M metagenome (GOLD analysis project Ga0247610, IMG submission 193483) | Sheep rumen microbial communities from Palmerston North, Manawatu-Wanganui, New Zealand - 1742 DNA GHGhigh gp2 | ecosystem: Host-associated > Mammals > Digestive system > Stomach > Rumen...
CAAGCTGGCCGAGGAACTCGTGAATACTACAGCCTTCGACTGGATGCGCGAGGCCACACAGAAATGGCTCGACACATTCGACGACTCTACCGCCAACCGCAAAGCAACCGATGAATTCGTTGCCGCTCTGGAGAAGGCAATACTGCCCATCGATGGAGCTATAGAGTTCTGGCAGGGCAAGGGCAAGGAACTGTATGGCGCTGAGGTGGCTGCACAGAAGTTGCAGGAAGCCAAGGATGCCAAGGCAGCAGGCAGCCCCATCTGCCCGTGCCGCGGATGTGCACTCGAGAGCGAACTGCTGGCGAACAAAGACAAGTTGGCTAAGGCAAGCCAATGGATTATCGGTGGCGACGGTGCAAGCTACGACATCGGTTACGGCGGTCTCGACCACGTCATCGGTAGTGGTGAAGATGTGAACATCTTTGTCATCGATACAGAGGTTTACTCCAACACTGGTGGCCAGGCTTCGAAGGCCACGCCAATCGGTGCCATTGCCCAGTTCGCTGCCAACGGCAAGCGCGTGGGCAAGAAGGACCTCGGCCTCATGCAGGCTACTTATGGCAATGTTTATGTTGCTCAGGTGGCTATGGGAGCCGACCAGAGCCAGTGCCTCAAGGCTTTCCGCGAGGCAGAGGCATGGCACGGACCTTCACTCATCATCGCCTACGCTCCCTGTATCAACCACGGCCTGAAGGCTAAGGGCGGCATGGGTAAGAGTCAGGCAGAAGAGGCTAAAGCCGTAGAGTGCGGCTACTGGCAGCTCTGGCGCAACAATCCTGCTCTTGCTGAAGAGGGAAAGAACCCCTTCCAGCTCGACAGCAAGGAGCCTGATTGGGATAAGTTCCAGGACTTCCTCGAAGGCGAGGTTCGCTTCCTCTCTCTGAAGAAGGCTGCGCCCGAAGAGGCTCAGGAACTCTACGACGCTTGTAAGGCTGCTGCACAGCGCCGCTACAAGACCTATATCCGCAAGACGCAGGAAGACTGGAGCAACTAATCATTCGAAGTTGAAATCCAACGATAGAAGGCAGGGACGCATCATTTGCGCCCCTGCTTTTTTCATATTATTATTGCTGTCCGCTAAATAAGCAATGATATGGTTATATACTCTTGTGAGGTGTCAGAATGCAAGGCACAGAGAATTGACACTCGAGAAGGGAAATAGCCAATTTTACTTTCTTTTTGTCATACTCAAAACAGCGCAAGTTAAGACGCAAATCGTTGAAAAATGGAGCGAAAACAGCTGTCATGAGCAACTCAACACGCTGCGTTAGGCCACACTTGCAGGAGCATCCGCTCACTTAACGTGCTGTGTCGGCCAACATGGCTGCATGTGTTGTACGATTCCCTTCTGCTGTAAGCAGCATAAAAGGCAGTAAAAGAGGGGAATTTTGACAAGTGGAGATGGCATTTCTAAAGCCTTGGTCACCATAGCAGAAATGTAACACTCTCTGTTTCAGCGTTGTTATATTTCAGACGCATTTTGCCGAAAAATTGGGGGTAATCGAAAGTTCTGCAGTTCTAAGCGATTCTCACACACTTGCCCAAAAGCAAAAAGAAAGCAAACAGCCCTACAACAAGACAATTTGTCATAAGTATATTTTGTATATTCGGACAGGCAAAATGCCCCCCAGCGGACAGTTATGACTTGAAGTCATCCGGCATCTGCACATCAATGCCATCGCGACGAGCATAGATGTGAGGCGACATAATTTCCACGCCTTCCTCGAAGAAACGCTTCAGCAGATTAGCATGAAGTGCAGAATAAATGGCAGGAAGCTTCTTGGCATCATCAGTATAAGCATTTATCTCATACTCCACATAGAAGTCATCCAGAGCAGTAATCATCATGAAAGGATGCGGTTTGTGCTTAATGCCCGGAGTGGCAACGGCTGCGCTTTCCATGATGTCCTTGATTTTCTGCCAAGGCACATCATAGCCGATGGTGACCTTCGTGTGCACAATGATGCCATAGTTTTTGGCGGCAACGCTGAAGTTACTCGTCTGCGACCCCATCAGGCTCGAGTTCTGAATGGTGACAACCTCGTTCTTTCGCGTGCGGATTCTCGTCACAAGAATAGTCTTCTCTATCACTTCTCCCACAGTATCGCCCACCTTTATATAGTCGCCGATACGGAATGGACGCATATAAGTCATCACCAGACCAGCCATGAGATTGCCAACGATGGAGGTGGAACCAAGCGATATAACAATACCGATGAAGACCGACACCCCCTGAAAAACCTGCGAATCACTGCTGGGAAGTAATGGCCAAATCATCACAATCATCAGCGAAGTAAGCAGAACTCGCAGAATGTAATAAGAAGGCTTTGCCCAGTCAGGATAGAAACCGTTAATCTTCAACCGCTCGGACTCTATCTCATTGGCAAAGTAACGGATGAGACGAAGCAGATAGTGGAAGCACAGCCAAATGACGACTATCTGGCACAACTTGGGAACATAGTTGACGATAGACAGCAAGATGTCCTTGAACGGGTTCCAGATATAGCCCAGCACGGTAATGGTAAGCGTCTCTGTCTCAGGGAAAATAGAGAAAAGCAACGGGATGGTGATGAAAAGCTGCAACAGGATGAGGAGATACCGGAACGCCTTATAAAGAGTCATAACGATGATGCCCTGCCTGTGGGTGTTGAGGAACTCATAATCCTTGAGCACAATGGGCTTCAAACGTCTCATCATGCGTCGCATGAATCGAGCCTTCCAACGCAGGAAAATACGATTGGTGAGAACCAAAAGGAATATCTGGAAGATAATGATGACACCAGCAAAAAGAAGTCCCCAAAGCTTACGGCGCAAGCCATACTCATCATGAACAGCATTCACCTTGGCCTGTATCAGCTTTGCATATTCTGCAGCAAGTTCGGCACGAGGCTTGCCCGCCCAAAGCCCGTCAACATCGGTAATGCTAAGCAACACATCGTGGCCGGCCATAATGTCGGACGAGAAGTCTCCTTCAAAAACATAGAGCGAGTCCGGCCGCAATGTCAGCCGATGACCTAACTCCGTAATAATCTCGCTTGACGCTTCTGCACGCAACTCCGGCGTGACACCGCCGCGCCGAGCATAAAGGCGCAGCAAAGTATCGCCCTCAACAACGAGCGGAGCACCTGGCGTGATGGCACGAAGCGAATCAATCAGGCGTTTGCGATTCGCCATAGATATAGAGTCCATCATCACCTTCTTGCCAGTTCGCTGCAACTCCTCCTGCAGCATGATGTTCTGCATATTCAAGTCCTGCATCTGGCTGCTGAGGTCGTTGAGTTGGCGGTTAAGCTCAATAATAAGAGAGTCCTCCCTGCTTAACGCACTATCCGCAGGAGCCTGCGAGAACATCCCCGCCGGAACAACAAACAGAAGAAGGAGAAAAAAACTTAGTCGAAACAGATTCTTCATAGAAATGACATTTTCATTGCAAAGATAAGGCTTTTTTTATTTATTAGGAAATACGGCACCAATATTTTTCGCAACCAGCCGCCCGAAACAGTTTTTTTGCCAGCGAACACAATCAATAAAGATGGACAAAGTCCTTGTAAGCATGCCAATTCCCCCTGACATTAGACAATAAAAAACACCACAAAATCATCAATCCGTGCTTTTTATATATAATAATGTGTCGAATTGTTGGCGGAACAAAAGGAAAATATTACCTTTGCAACTCAATTCGCAAGGATAACATATCAACTATGAAACATCAACTTCGCAGTTCCGTCTGCACAGAAGGCAGACGTATGGCAGGAGCAAGAGCTCTTTGGGTAGCCAATGGCATGAAACGTGAACAGTTCGGCAAACCCATCATCGCAGTCGTTAACTCGTTCACTCAGTTTGTCCCCGGTCATACACACCTCCACGAAATCGGACAAATCGTAAAGCAAGAAATCGAAAAACTCGGTTGCTATGCCGCCGAGTTCAATACCATCGCCATCGACGACGGCATTGCCATGGGGCACGACGGCATGCTCTACTCCCTACCCTCACGCGACATCATCGCCGACTCGGTGGAGTACATGATAAATGCTCACAAAGCAGACGCCATGGTATGCATCTCCAATTGCGACAAAGTAACCCCTGGCATGCTCATGGCCGCTATGCGACTGAACATCCCGGCCGTCTTTGTTAGCGGCGGGCCAATGGAGTCGCACAAACTCAACGGCGAGAACGCCGACCTCATCACAGCAATGGTGAAAGGCGGCGACCCAACCGTCAGCGACGAGGAACTGGCTCAGGTAGAGCAAATGGCTTGCCCTGGCTGCGGTGCCTGCTCAGGCATGTTCACGGCGAACTCCATGAACTCCCTGACCGAAGCCATAGGGCTCTCGCTCCCTGGCAACGGAAGCATCCTCGCAACGCACAAGAATCGCATCCAGCTCTTCAAGGATGCAGCAAAGATTATCGTGAGGAATGCCCTCGCTTACTACGAGGACGGCGACGAGTCAGTCCTGCCTCGCAGTATCGCCACCCGTCAAGCCTTCCTCAACGCCATGACACTCGACATCGCAATGGGCGCAAGCACAAACACAGTACTCCACCTGCTTGCCGTCGCTCAGGAAGCTGAAGTGGACTTCAAGATGAAGGACATTGATGAACTGAGCCGCAAGGTGCCCTTCCTCTGCAAACTATCACCGAACTGGCAGAAGTACAGCATTCAGGAGGAGAACCGCGCTGGAGGCATACTCGGCATACTCGGCGAACTCGCCAAAGGCAATCTGCTCGACCTCACCTGCAAGCGCGTCAACGGCGCCACACTCGGCGAAGACATTAAGAAGTACAGCATCACAGGCAAGACCATCGATCCGGAGGCAAAACGCATCTACAGCAGCGCACCCGGCGGCAAGTTCAGCAACGTGATGGGTTCACAGGACGCCAGGTGGGAAAGCCTTGACACCGACAGAGAGAACGGTTGCATCCGTGACATTGAGCACGCCTACATGAAAGATGGCGGAATGGCCGTCCTCTTCGGTAACATTGCGCAGGACGGTTGCGTAGTCAAGACGGCTGGCGTTGCTCCGGAACTCTGGCACTTCGAAGGTCCTGCCGTCTGCTTCGACTCACAGGAAGATGCTTGTGAAGGCATCTTGGGAGGCAAAGTAAAGAAAGGCGACTGCGTAGTCATCACACACGAAGGTCCGAAAGGCGGTCCTGGCATGCAGGAGATGCTCTATCCCACCAGCTACATCAAGTCTATGCATATGGGCAAGGAATGCGCCCTCATCACCGACGGACGCTTCTCAGGCGGCACAAGCGGCCTCTCCATCGGACACATCAGTCCCGAGGCAGCCAGCGGCGGCAACATCGGCAAGATAAAGGACGGCGACATCATCGTCATCGACATTCCTACCCGCTCCATCAATGTAAAACTCACAGATGAAGAACTCGCAGCCCGCCCAATGCAGCCCTTACGCAGAAACAGAGTCGTAAGCAAAGCATTGAGGGCTTATGCACAATCTGTGGCAAGCGCAGACAAAGGCGGAGTGAGAATCATAGATTGACTAGAGAAACTAGATAGACTAGAAATAAAAGAACCAGATATGACAGAAAAGATAAGCGGTGCAGAGGCTCTGATGCGATGCCTCGAACACGAAGGTGTTGATGTACTCTTCGGTTATCCTGGCGGTGCAATCATGCCTACATACGACGCTCTCTACGACCACAAGAAGACACTACACCACATCCTCGTTCGTCACGAACAGGCAGCAGTACATGCAGCTCAAGGATATGCCCGTGTCAGTGGCAAGGTGGGATGTGCCATCGTGACAAGCGGACCTGGTGCGATGAACACGATTACCGGCGTTGCCGATGCCATGATTGACTCTACCCCACTGGTCGTCATCTGCGGTCAAGTAGGGGCAGCCATGCTCGGCACAGACGCTTTTCAAGAAGTCGACGTGGTAGGTGTTACGCAACCTATCACAAAGTGGAATTTCCAGATTCGTCGCGCAGAAGACATCCCCTGGGCTGTGGCACGCGCATTCTACATCGCCAAAAGCGGAAGACCCGGCCCTGTTGTACTCGACTTTGCCAAGAATGCGCAGACAGCCATGATAGAATACGCTCCGCAAGAGGTTGACTTCATCCGCAGCTACAACCCCTACCCGAAGCCGGAAGAAGAAGCCATTGAAACGGCTGCCCGCATGATAAACGAAAGTGTAAAGCCTTTTATGTTGGTAGGACAAGGTGTGGAAATTGCCAATGCAAACAAGGAACTACTTGCCCTGTGCGAGAAAGCACAGATACCTTTTGCAGCAACATTGCTCGGCCTCTCCGCAGCACCATCAGACCATCCGCTCAACATGGGCATGCTTGGCATGCATGGCAACCTGGCACCCAATGTCATGACAAATCAGTGCGACCTGCTCATCGCAGTTGGTATGCGCTTCGATGACCGTGTGACAGGTAACCTGAAGACCTATGCGAAGCAAGCAAAAATAATCCATTTCGAAATAGACCCATCGGAGCTCGGCAAGAATGTAAAGCCCACACTTTCCGTGCTTGGCAACTGCAAACAGACACTGCCAGAAGTGACGAAGCTCGTGGACAAAGCAACTCACAAGGCATGGATAGACGGCTTCAAACCTTACGAAGAGAAGGAATACACAAAAGTCATCAATCCTGCCCTTAATCCCACAGATGGACCACTACTAATGGGCGAAGTGGTGCGCAAGGTCAGTGAAGCAGCCATGAACAAAGCCATCCTTGTTACCGATGTCGGACAGAACCAGATGTTTGGCTGCCGCTACTTCAAGTTCACAGAGCCTCGTTCTGTGGTAACCAGCGGCGGTTGCGGCACAATGGGCTTCGGCATTCCTGCTGCCATGGGTGCCTGCTATGGTGCCCCCGACAGAACAGTCTGCATGTTCTGCGGCGACGGTGGCTTCCAGATGACTATTCAAGAGCTCGGCACCATCATGGAGAACCAAATTCCCGTGAAGATGATTCTGCTGAACAACAACTTCCTTGGCAACGTACGTCAATGGCAATACATGTTCTTCAATAAACGTTATTCTTTCACTCCGATGGTCAACCCAGACTACGAGAAGATAGCTGCAGGTTACAATATTCCCTGCCGCACAGTTGTCGACCGGAGCAATCTTGATGCTGCCATTCGCGAGATGCTTTCCACTGATGGCCCTTACATCTTGCAATGTGCCGTGAAAGAAGAAGACAATGTGCTGCCTATGACACCTCCTGGAGCCAATGTGGACGAAATGCTACTTGAAGTCAATTCATAATGCATAATGCATAATTCATAGTTATGATGACAAAGAAGAAAACAGGAAACGCCGAATGCGGCGATTGCAATACTTGTGGTAAATGTAACGAGATAGGACTGGAGCAGGAAATTCAAGGCTTCAACGATGCAGTACTTGCTGCGGCGTCTGTCGAACACGACAGCTTCGAGAAAAACCTGGCGCGCCAACGCCGTGCTACCCTCGCACAAGATGCTGCACAGGGTGGGCAGAAGGAGACTTTCAAACGAAATGCTGTGGCGCGGCCTGCTGTGCCTGGTCACGAAGGAGCCCTGCTCAATCATGATGGACTGACACTCTACACTCTCATTATCTACTCTGAGAATTTCGCTGGTATCCTCAATCAGATAACCGCCGTCTTCACTCGTCGACAAGTCAACATCGAGAGCCTGAATGTATGTGCATCCTCCACACCAGGAGTCCACAAATACACCATCACTTGCTACTGCAAGCAGGAGATGGCAGAGATGCTAACTAAACAAATCGAGAAGAAGATTGATGTGCTGCAGGCAAACTGCTTTATCGACGACGAGATATTCATCCTTGAAACCTCGCTGTTGAAACTCTCCACACCTATGGTGCTTGCCAACAAAGAGATCTCCTGCATCGTCCGACGCTATGATTCCCGCATTGTTGAGGTGAACCCCACCTATACTATCGTCGAGAATACCGGCATCACAAAAGATGTTATTGAACTCTTCACCAAGCTTGACGCACTCGGATGCGTCCTGCAGTTCGTTCGCACAGGCCGCATCGCCGTCACGAAGTCACGCATAGAACGCCTCGATGCCTACATCGCAAAACGCGAGGAAGAACACAATACTAATTCATAATTCTTAATTCATATTTCATAATTAAGGCTACGCCCCAGAATTTTCACAAAGAAGATAACCGTGAATTATGAATTAGTATTATGGACTATGAAGCTTTAGCTCGATGTAAGTCAACTATGAATTATGAATTAATAGATAAATATCCTTTCTGTGTAGAGCCTTTTCATGTTGACTTTACAGGTCGCATATTTCTAGGAGTGCTTGGCAATCATCTACTCAATGCTGCCGGTAATCACTCGCAGAAGCGCGGCTGGGGCATTGGTGCCTTGAACAAGACACAGCACACTTGGGTGCTCTCACGGCTTAGTATTGAGATGAGCGAGATGCCGCGTCAGTATGAGCATTGCGAAGTGAGAACTTGGGTGGAGAGCGTGATGAAATTCTTCACGAACCGTAATTTCTCTATCTATAACGCTGACGGTAAGCCGCTTGGTTATGCACGAAGCGTATGGGCGATGATTGACCTCGAGACACGTAAGCCTTGCGATCTGCTGACACTCTACGACGGAGACATCCTCAGATATATTGTTCCGGAGGAACTGAACATCTGCCCAATCGAGGGTCACGGACGCTTCTGTTTCCGCGAGCCGCAACTTGTCCGCACCATCAATACTTACTACAGCGATGTTGATATCAATGGTCACATCAACAGCATCAAGTACATCGAGCACATCCTCGACCTCTTCCCTCGTGAACGCTTCGAACAAAGAGGCATCCGCCGCTTCGAGATAGCGTACAAGGCAGAGTCTTATCTTGGAGACAGCCTCACCTTCTACCAGCAAGTCATCAACGAGGACGAGACTGACATTGAAGTGCGCAAAAATGATAGTGAAGTGGTTTGTCAGGCAAAAATATGCTTCAAATAGTGCTGGTTTCAATAATTTGTTGTATATTTGCACACGAAATAAGACATAGGATAACACTGATAGCAATTCAAAATTAATAAATTCAAAATTACAATGGCAAAAATGAATTTTGGCGGTGTCATCGAGGAAGTGATGACCCGCGAGGAGTTCCCTCTTGAGAAAGCACGTGAGATTCTGAAGGACGAGACGATTGCCGTCATTGGCTATGGCGTTCAAGGTCCCGGCCAGGCTTGCAACCTGCGCGACAATGGCTTCAATGTGATCGTAGGCCAGCGTCAGGGCAAAACTTTCGAGAAGGCAAAGGCCGACGGATGGGTTCCCGGCGAGACACTCTTCTCGATCGAAGAGGCTGCCGACAAGGGTACCATCGTGATGTGTCTGCTTTCCGATGCAGCTGTCATGAGCGTATGGCCCACTCTGCAGAAGTACCTCACTCCCGGCAAAGCGCTCTATTTCTCTCATGGCTTCGCAATTACGTGGAACGATCGCACTGGTTGTGTGCCTTCTAAGGACATTGATGTCATCATGGTTGCTCCTAAGGGTAGCGGTACAAGCCTGCGCACCATGTTCCTCGAAGGTCGCGGTCTGAACAGCTCTTATGCAGTATATAACGACGCTACTGGTCGTGCTCTGGACCGCACACTTGCCCTCGGCATCGGTATCGGTTCCGGTTATCTCTTCGAGACTACCTTCCAGCGTGAAGCAACATCTGACCTCACTGGCGAGCGTGGCTCTCTGATGGGTGCCATCCAGGGCTTGCTTCTGGCACAGTACGAAGTGCTCCGTGAGAACGGTCACACACCTTCCGAAGCTTTCAACGAGACCGTAGAGGAACTCACACAGAGCCTCATGCCCCTCTTCGCACAGAAGGGAATGGACTGGATGTACGCCAACTGCTCTACTACAGCACAGCGTGGTGCCCTCGACTGGTTCCCCCGCTTCCACGACGCAATCAAACCTGTCGTAGAACAACTCTATGCAAGCGTAAAGTGCGGCAACGAAGCTCAGATAAGCATTGACGCAAACTCGAAGCCCGACTACCGCGTAGGTCTTGAGAAGGAACTGGCAGCTCTGCATGACTCAGAGATGTGGCGCACAGCAGAGACCGTGCGTAAACTCCGCCCAGAAAACAATTAATTTCCGAAATAGGTCTTAAATCAGCAGGAGGCGAGTGTCATATGATACTTCACTCCTGCTGATTTTTTTTTGTGTGCCTTAGAACCTTTTAATAAGAAAACTTGGGTTGGCACGGAAGTATATACCAAAGGAGAAATTGAATTCTCCCCTACCCGATTGCCAAGTCTGATAGGCCTCTGCATCGGCACCAAGTGTATAGCCACGGGCAAAGCTATAGTGGAAGCGAACATTCGCCGCTGCCGTATGTAGTTTGCCATAGTCTAATTCATCTTTTACGCTAACAGTTGAATAAAAATGGCTGCCATAGAGACTGACGAAGTGACGAGGTGCAAAAAAATACGAAACACCCGTCTCAAGAAAACGCCATAATCCTACACTAACCGAAGAATAAGCTGCTGCTCCTGTCTTAAATGGCCACAAGCTACCAGTCTGCTGGTAAGCCATCATTCCGTCCACCTCAGCCGTAAGCCTCTTGAAGACGCGCTTGTTGGCATTCCAGCGCAATCCAGCACCAATAGAGCCATTCCATATCGTCTCAACACCTCGGTTCACGATGTTTTGCTCACCGCCACGATGCTGAACAATAAGTTGAACGGGCAGAAACCAATGTAGACGCGAGTCAGGAGCATTAAGAATGGCCTTCCATGTTGTGCCAACAGTAAAAGCCTCTTGATGCGTATCCTCGCGGAAAATATAGCTTTGCCAATTAAGCCAGATGTCTGCGTGGAGATGTGGCCTATCCCAGAGAAGCTGGAAACCCATCTCAGGGTCTTGGGAAAGATTGGTTTCCGGATTGAACAACGGCTCTATGAGTCCGTGATTGTGCCCTCCATAAATATCGCCCAGCACGATAGAGAGTTGGCGAAAGTCGGCCTGTGCACGAAACCAAGGCAATACATGGACGCCCTTGGAATACTGATTTCCCTTCCATAAAGCTATGTCGTGATAGACATAATTTGGGTAACGATTCGCTCCACTGAAAACAAGAGCCTGCAAACCAAGTTCTAGTTTAATCTGTCGAAGAGGCATATAAGTAACCTTCGGTTGAACCCAAAGGCCAGGCAATGAATACCCCTTTGTGAGGCGACTGGAAAACTCGTTGTCGCGAAAGAAACTGATGCTCTCCAGTTCCACTTTCAACGCACGAACATCAGCAGTATCAAGGCGATATGGCGAAGTAGCAAGGTGCTCCCACATCTGAGCCTGAAGAAGATGCGAAAGGAGACATCCCAAGAGAAAGAGATAGCAGCGCTTCACGACTTCTTCACACCTTTATAAACTAAATAAATAACAACAGCCCCGCCTAAAATTAACATTGCTATCTTTAACTCGCTGTTGTAGAGGGCGACCTTTTCTTCCAACTGGCCACTATAGTAATGACCTATGTACCAACCCATACTAGCAAGAATGAAATTCCACAGGGTAGCACCAAGCGTAGTGTAAAGCAAGAAGCGCCCCAGCCCCATCTTTGCCAATCCGGCTGGAATGCTGATGAGCTGACGAACAGCGGGCACAAGACGGCCGAAGAATGTGCCTACGGCACCATGTTCATCAAAGTAACGCTCCGCATTCTCAACTTTCTGGCTGTCTAACAAACACATATGTCCTATCCTGCTTTCAGCAAAACGATAAACAAGCGGACGCCCAAGGTATCGAGCCAGGAAATAATTCACCAAAGCTCCAATGCATGCACCAATCGAAGCACAGACAACAACAAGGAATACATTGAGTTCGCCAGTAGTGGCAGCCTTATAGGCAGCAGGCGGCACTACCACCTCGCTTGGAAATGGAATAAAACTGCTTTCGATGGCCATCAATAAAGTAATGACCCAGTAGTTTAAGTGCTCAAGACACCATGCTATAAACGGAATAGACTGCATTTGTGTTATATGAATTTACAATTAGATAACTTCACAACTTGCCTTTGAAGCAAGATTCCACGACGACATACTACTATGGAAGAAGTAGGATGGAAGATAGTAAATGAGCGACGGAATAAACTAAAATAGAATTTACGAAAGAACAACCTCTTTTTCTTTGTGTGCACCACGACATCTGTCTTACCATCAACAGAATTCATAATACCCATCAGCCAATTTTCATCAGGTATTTCTGTATCTACAGGTAAAAGCAGAAGCCAATCGAAATTGGCAGCTTTTGCACCAAGCGTAAGAGCAAGTCGGATAACGTCAACACCCTTAGCACTTGCAGGACAGAAAGTGTGAGAAAGGTGGGGATTGTGTACTTCCATTTCCTCAAGCCATTCTTCCAAATCCTTGTCATGAATCATATCGACTACTATAACCTCATACTCACTCGCATATTGCACAGAAAGCAACCGAGGCAATAGTCGTCTGAGCTCCAATTCCTGCTCCTGACAAGTAACAATGATGCTGACGTTATTCAATTTTAAAATGATAGAATCTAGTTACAGGATTATAAATCTTCAGTCGAATAGGCTTTTGGCAACTCGCGGCAATTATACTGGCTGGCCATTATTTCACCATAGGCTCCTGCGGAACGAAGTGCAATAAGGTCGCCGCGTTTTGTCTCCGGGAATTGATAATCTTTGGCAAAGACGTCGCTACTCTCACATATCGGACCAACAATATCATATATCTGAAGCGGAGACACACTGCAGAGGTTCTGAATCTTATGATATGAACCATAAAGTGCAGGTCGAATAAGATCTGTCATGCCCGCATCGACTATAACAAATTGTTTGGTAGCAGACTTCTTAACATAAAGGCAGCGTGTCACGAGCGTACCGCATTGTCCCACGACAGCTCTGCCAAGTTCAAAATGAAGTTGCTGTCCTGGACGAAGTTTCAAGTGCTTGGCATAGGTTTCGAAGTATGCCTTGAAATCAGGTACAGGATACTTGTCCGGATCTTGATAATTAATACCCAAGCCTCCACCTACATTGATGTTCTTCACATCGGTAATGCCTGCAGACTCTAATTGGTCTTGCAATTCGTTGACACGATAGCAAAGTGCTTCGAAATCATCCATCCTGAGAATCTGGCTGCCTATGTGAAAATGCAAGCCAACGAAGTGAATCCTTGGAAATTTCTGAGCAACACGAATGACATGAATCATGTCTTCCTTGGCAATGCCAAACTTGTTCTCGGCAAGTCCTGTTGTGATATTGGCATGTGTATGTGCTCCAACATCGGGATTAATACGGAAGCTGACATTTGCTACTTTATTCATCTGCTCGGCAATTTCAGCTATAACCTCGAGTTCCGGAATACTTTCTACATTGAAGTACTGAATGCCTGCTTCAAGCGCAAGTTCAATCTCCCAGTCGGCTTTCCCTACGCCAGCGAAGACAATCTCGTTAGCGGGGAAACCATTCTTCAGACAAATCTTTATTTCGCCACCGCTCACACAGTCTGCCCCAAAACCAGCTCGTTGAATCTGCTGCAACACCTTGGGATTAGCACAGGCCTTTACTGCATAGTGTAAGTGATAACCCTCATGCTTGTCAGTCTCGTTCTTAATAGCGGAAAGCGTTTCGGAAAGCAAGCGAGTATCATAGTAGTAGAATGGTGTCTGGAACTGCTCGAACCGATCCTTTATTTTAAGAATATCCATAAATAACAATCTATTGTAAGTGTTTAACTCGACCCAAAAGAATCAAGCCTGATTGCTAAAGAGCGTATCGCTCAATGCTTGTAGAGTACGCTTCTTATCTTCACCTCTCACAACAAAGGAAATGTTGTGAGCAGAACCGCCATAGCTTATCATTCGGACAGGGATGTCCTTCAGAGCCTGACAGCTGAGAGACTCAAAGCCGACATTATCACTTGCTAAATCGCCTACCACACAAATGATACACATGTCTTCTTCAACGGCGACCGTACCATACTTCTTCAATTCGTTTACGATATCAGTCAAGTGATTGCGATTATCAATCGTGACACTTACGCCAACCTCGCTCGTACAAACCATATCAATACTGGTCTTGTAGGTTTCGAATATTTCAAATACTTTACGCAGGAAACCATAAGCAAGAAGCATTCGGCTGCTGTTTATCTGAATGCATATATTGCCATCGCGGGCAGCTACAGCCTTGATTGTACCTGATTGAAACTCATTATTAATTATTGTACCAGGAGCTTTAGGATCCATTGTGTTGAGAAGACGCACCGGAACTCGGGCGAATTTAGCAGGCTGAATGCATGTAGGATGAAGAATCTTTGCACCGAAATAAGCCAATTCTGCAGCTTCTTCGAAATAAAGTTGACGCACTGGTTCTGTATGTTCCACAAAACGTGGATCATTGTTATGCATGCCATCAATATCCGTCCATATTTGAATCTCCTCAGCCAGAATTGCCGCACCTACAAGACATGCGGTGTAATCGCTTCCACCCCTGAGGAGATTATCTATCTCTCCATAAGCATTCCGACAAATAAAGCCTTGCGTAATATATATCTGATAATCGGGATTAGCCTCAAGTACCTTCGTAATACGATCCTTGATATAATTCATGTCGGGCTCACCATTCTTGTCCGTACGGATTATGTCAAGCGCATTGATGAGCAATGCGTTGATGTTGCATTCCTGAAGATAATTGGTGACCATGTTGGTACTGATTATCTCGCCTTGCGCCAAAACAACCTTCTCTTCGAAAGAAGTAAAGTGAACTTTCGTAAATGAACGCAGATAGTCAAATTCCTCATGCAGGAATTTCATCGTCTTCTGTCTGAACTCCTCTGTATGATAGAGTGTTCCAACATGTCCAATATAGGTCTGTTCGAGCTGATTGATAATGGTATTCGCACCTTCGGGATTCTTTTTATAGAGATAGTCCGAGATTTCCACCAATGTGTTTGTTGTGCCCGACATGGCGGAGAGAACAACTAATTTAGTCTGTCCATCTTCGGTGATCAGTTTTGAGACGTCTTGCATTCTCTGAGGTGACCCTACTGATGTGCCACCAAACTTCAGTACTTTCATATTATCTTGGTTATGAATTAAGAGTTACAAATTAAAGAGGATGTATCTATTCTGTTTTATCAGATTTCAGTTTTGTATCTTCACAACGATAGACTGTACCAGGGAAAAACTCTGGCCATTGTAAATTATGTGTGCTAAGAATTATTGCAGTATGATTCTGACGACGTATCTCATCAAGCAAAGCCAGAATGAGTTCACCATTCTCTGCATCAAGATTGCCTGTTGGTTCATCTGCAAGAATAACTTTGGGGTTGTTAAGAATTGCTCTGGCAATGCAGATTCTCTGTTGCTCGCCACCAGAAAGCTCATATATGAATTTGTCTTTTTTATCAGCAAGCTTTACCATCTCGAGCACTTCAACAATGCGCTGTTCCCTTTCATCTTTCTTTTTCCAGCCGATAGAACGAAGAACAAAGTCAAGATTGCGATGAACGGTTCGGTCGCGAAGCAGTTGGAAGTCCTGGAAAACAATACCCATCTGGCTTCTTAGAGCTGGCTGATGTTTTGTCTTAAGTCGGTTCATGTTGAAGCCAAGCACTTCTGCTTTTTCGCCTTCAACAGGCAACTCGCCATAAATGCTTTTCAAGAGTGAAGACTTTCCGCTGCCTACCGGTCCGGTAAGATACACCATCTCACCCTCCTCGACACAGAAGTTCACTTTGCTCAATACAAGTTGGTCATCTTGGTAGATGTCGATGTCAGTATATTTGAGTATCACCTTGATTAATTTAACGATTTGACGATTTAGCACTCTCCCAAGGGGGAACAGGGAGGGGCTCCTAATGTTTTTTCCAACCAGGATTATGACGTTCCATAAGTTCTTTTGCCATATCTTCTATGCGCAGTCCCTTGCTCGTAAGGAGAACAATGAGGTGATAAAGCATATCGGAACCCTCATAGATGAGGCGGTCGTTAGTTCCATTGGTGGCCTCAATAACAAGTTCGAGTGCTTCCTCTCCCACTTTCTGCGCCATTCTGTTCAGTCCATCTTTGAATAGCGATGTTGTATAGCTGCCTTCTGGCATTTCTTTGTGTCGCTGCTCAATAAAGTCACTGAGTTCAGACAAAAACAGCAAGGGATTGGGGGTATTCTCTTCACCCCAACAGGTATCGGTACCCTTGTGACAGGTTGGACCATCAGGCTTAGCTTGGATAAGAAGCGTGTCATTGTCACAATCTATTTTGATATCAACAAGATGGAGGTAGTTGCCACTCGTCTCGCCCTTAGTCCATAGGCACTGACGAGAACGGCTGAAGAAAGTAACAAGCCCTGTATCTATAGTTTTCTTAAGAGCTTCTTCATTCATATAACCGAGCATAAGGACAACTTTTGTTGACGCATCCTGAATTATGGCTGGAACTAAACCGCCACATTTAACAAAGTCTATCTTTAATTCGCTGTTCATAGTTCACAATACATATTAAGTATCTAATCCCAATTCTATATTCGACAATTCTATTATAACCTGACATTAATATCTTCATTTCTGAGATATTCCTTAAGTTCAGGAATGCTGATTTGACCGAAGTGGAACACGCTTGCCGCAAGCGCAGCATCTGCATGCCCTTCAATAAACACATCACGAAAATCCTCTAGCTTGCCTGCACCACCACTTGCTATGACGGGAATAGTGAGTTCTGATGCAAGACGCGAGAGGGCTTCGCAGGCAAAGCCTTGTTTTACGCCATCGTGATTCATACTGGTAAACAATATTTCACCTGCGCCTCTATCGTTTACTTCTTTTGCCCATTCAAAGAGATTCCTGTCCGTTGCAATGCGACCGCCATTAAGGAAACAAGTCCAGACTCCATCTTTCTGCTGAGCGTCAATTGCAACCACACAGACTTGACTGCCGAAATGCCGAACTATCTCGTCGATAAGTTCCGGCCTGCGAAGAGCCGCGCTATTGATGCTTATCTTGTCTGCACCAGCATTGAGCATACGTTCCACATCACGAAGTTCGCTTATGCCACCTCCGACCGTGAAAGGGATATCTATCTCTGCAGCAACATTCTGCACCATTTCTGTGAATGTCTTCCTGCCCTCGTGGCTTGCTGTGATATCAAGGAAAACCAGCTCGTCTGCTCCTTGCTGACTGTAAATCTTACCGAGTTCAACGGGATCACCTGCCTGCCGAAGTTGTAGAAAGTTCGTGCCTTTGACCGTCTGTCCGTCTTTGACATCAAGGCATGGAATAATGCGCTTTGCTAACACCTGATCTATTTACAATTTGACAATTTACTATTTACGATTTTAACTCGCTATTCTTAACACTTAATTCTTAACTTCTCCAAATCTATATGTCCTTCATAGAATGCTTTTCCGAAGACTACTGCTGGGATACCCGCTTGGTCGAGGGCAATAATATCTTCTGTGCTTCCTACACCACCGCTTGCAATCAGATGGCAGTTTGGATAGCGTAGCATAATGCTTTGGTAGAGGTTGATGGCTGGTCCTGATAGTGTTCCGTCTCTGCTAATCTCAGTACATAGCACATTCTTAGTACCAGCGGACATATAGCGGAAGAGGAAGTCCTCGAGCGAGATGTCAGAGTCTTCTTTCCAACCATTAATAGAGACTTTGCCGTCCCTGACATCTGCGCCAAGGACGAGACGGTCTGCTCCATACTTCTCCAGCCAACAAAGGTAGCGCTCCGGCTCGGTAATGGCGATGCTTCCTGCTGTTACCATTGAGGCTCCTGCATCATAGGCCTTTTCAAGGTCATCGTCACTCTTTACTCCACCACCGAAATCAACGATAAGGTTGGTGTGAGTTGTGATGGCTTTTAGTGTATCAAGGTTCACAACATGTTTGCTTTTGGCACCATCCAAATCTACGACATGCAGGCGACGCAATCCCATATCCTCAAACTGAAGAGCCATTTCGAGGGGGTCGCCATATACCTTCTTCGTGTCGTAGTCGCCTTTAGTCAGGCGCACGCACTTACCTTCGATGATGTCTATTGCGGGTATCAGCTCTATCATAATTCCAGGAAATTCTTGAGTATCTGTTGCCCGACCTTGCCGCTCTTTTCCGGATGGAACTGAGTAGCATAGAAGTTGTCCTTGTGCATAGCTGCACTGAACGGGTGAATGTAATCTGTGACGAGTGCGGTATGTTTGCAGACTGGCACGTAGAAACTATGGACGAAATAAACGAAGAGCCCCTCTAAATCCCTTGAAAAGGGAGACTTCTCGTCATCCTCTTTTGCGATGGAGAGGCTGTTCCAGCCCATGTGCGGTATTTTGTCTTCGTGTTTTACGGGAACAAATCGTTTAACATCTGCGTCGAATATGCCGAGGCAGTCCACATTGCCTTCTTCCGAATGACGGCACATCAGTTGTTGCCCGATGCAGATGCCAAGGACAGGCTGTGTGAGTGACAATATCACCTTGTCCAATCCTCTTTCTTTCAGATAACGCATTGCATTGCTGGCTTCACCCTGGCCAGGGAAGATAACGCGGTCTGCGCTGCGAAGTTCTTCCGGCGAATCTGTCAACAGAGGTTCAACACCCATTCGCTTCAAAGCATGAATGACCGAGAAGATATTGCCTGCATTATATTTTACGACTGCGACCTTCATTCGTTTCTTTGTGGTTAATGTTATAGAGGGGGTTGTATTATTTCGGGCGACAAAGATACATATTTTATATTAATAATAGAAACAAATTGAAAAAAAGGATGGTTTATTGGCTTAATTTTTATTTGGCAGTATTGAATTCGAGTGCTTGAGTAATCGGAATTAAGACAGGGCGCCGAAAAACGCATTATGCTACATCAAAAAACGCAGGCAGCTGCGAAGGCCGATGCTGCTGCCTGAAAAGGCTTTCGCTACTGCCTGCGTAGGCCTTCGCAGCTGCCTGCGTCAGCACACCCTTTCTGCCTCAGCGGACAAAGCGGGCGCAAGGATAGTTCAATTTGTTATGATTGAAGCACTTACAGAAAGAGTAATACCATCCAAGGATATCGCATTTGATGGTATGTCATCCCAACTTGAGGTGATTAGTAATGCCTTCGGGGAGTTCTTCTTCGTAATGCGTGACCATGACAAGTGTCTTGTGAGGTCGTAAACAGAAACACTTTATTATCTGTCGGACGAGATGGCGATTCCTGTCGTCAAGGCCATGAAGAGGTTCGTCCAGAATAAGCAGTTCCGGGTCCTTAACAAAGGCTCTGGCCAGCAGACAGAGGCGCTGTTCGCCACTACTAAGTTGCAAGAACGACCGTTCTGCCACCTCTTCGACACCAAAGACGCGCATCCAGTCAAGGCATACTTGCTTTTGCTCTGGTTTGGGACGAACATAGAGTCCAACTGAATCACTTAATCCGCTTGCTACCACATCGATAGACAGTATATCTTTAAGGTAAGCTCTATGCATTTCGGGGCTTACATAACCAATGTGTTTTTTGATTTGCCAGATGCTTTCGCCCGTACCTCGCCGGTGACCGAACAATTCAATATTGCAGGCATAGGCCTGTGGATTGTCAGCACAAACCAGACTGAGCAGGGTGCTCTTGCCCGAGCCGTTAGGTCCGCCCAAAGCCCATCGCTCGCCTTCATGGACAGTCCAATTGAGAGGTTTCAGTATAGTGCGGTCTCCGTAACGGATGCTCACATCGCGGAATCGCAGTATCTCGCCACCTTCACAGGGATAGAAGTCACTTTCCTTGAGGTCGCGAACAGGCAGATTAGCTATCCAGGCCTTGATATCATCGGCAAGCAGGGGACGGGCAACAGCTGCATATTGCTTGCGATACGCCGCGAGAGTCATCTTCGGAAGCAAGCGTAAGCCTTCTATTGGAAGGACATGGGTAATGAAATCCGGAATATCGTCGCGTTTGCTCAATACAAGGATAACAAGCATATCCGTATCACTCGTCAACTTCTCCAGCAAACTGCGAAAATCCCTTCGGGCTTGAGCATCAAGTCCGATAAAAGGATTGTCCAGGATGAGAACGCGCGGATTGGTGGCCAGAGCCCTTGCCATCTGGAACTTACGCAACTCCCCGCTACTGAGAGAGATAATGTACTTGTCGGAAAATTCATCAAGATGAAACATCCGGGAGAATGCATTAGGCTTGAGCAACTGACCTACCGTCGGGGTGTCCTCTGCAATATCATGCTGGTTCCAGCGCTGCTGATAATAATAAGTTCCGTCTTGATCGCCATAGGAATCACGAAAGGAAATGTACTTCAGATTATCGCTAACAAGAGGCGACTGGCACCCCGAGAAGTCGTATTGCACTTCATTCAGGAGCAAGGGATAATGGCCCGTCAAGACCTCTACAAGACGCGACTTGCCCGCAGCATTATCGCCAACAATGGCTATCTGCTCTCCTTTCTTTATCTCCAGATTGATTGGCTCAGCCATTCGCCAAAGCGGATGACGCGCTACACCATTGGATATTCTAATCATTTACCCTGTCTTTATTCTTTTTTACAAAATCAGCCCAACCACGATACTTGTGGTCACTTTCCGGTTTACCCATTTGAAGGAAATGGCAATATGCTGCTCCGAGAGCATCGGTAGCATCAAGGAACTTACCCATCTCCTCTTTCTCTACATGAAGCATGCGCCGAAGCATGTCAGCAACTTGCTCCTTGCTGGCATTACCATTGCCAGTAATGGCCATCTTTATCTTAGATGGTGCATACTCCGTAATCGGCACCTGACGCTGAATGGCTGCAGCAATAGCAACCCCTTGAGCACGCCCCAACTTGAGCATACTCTGTATGTTCTTGCCGAAAAATGGAGCCTCAATAGCCAAGCAGTCTGGCAAATAGTCTTCGATAATACTGCAAACGCGTTCGTAGATATGCCCCAACTTCAAGTATGGGTCTGCAAACTTACGCAAATCGATGACACCTAAAGCAATCATTTCAGCCTTCTTCCCGTCAACACGAAGCACACCATAACCCATTATATTTGTGCCCGGATCTATGCCAAGAATTATCTGCTCCATTTGATGCCTTTACGAATTATGACATGCAAAAGTACGAAATAAATGTCAAAAAAGCGCAAAAAGAGATAATTATTATAAACTAAGTGCCACAGACTATGGAATAATATATATCTTTGCAGAACAAAGTATGAACAAAACAACAAAAAGATGAAAAAGATTTTCCTTTTCTTGCTTATTGCATCCTGCACCCTGCTCCCTGCAAAAGCACAAACACAAAAGCAGAAAATAAATGTAAGTGAAGTAAAGGCCGTAGCCACCACCAAAGCCGAGAACTATGCCCAAATCACATTCGACACTCTACGTCATGATTTTGGCAGTTTCTCTAGGAACGAGCCGGTGGTACATTGCTCGTTTCCCTTTACCAACACAGGAACAGCGCCACTCATCGTTCATCAGGCATTTGCCAGCTGCGGATGTACGATTCCCACCTATACAAAGGAACCCATCAAACCAGGTGAAAAAGGAGTAATTGATGTTACTTA
>Ga0247610_10002421_pt1 | contig 21501 bp, 20 predicted proteins | sample 174DNAGHGhighgp2_FD_193483 | JGI IMG/M metagenome (GOLD analysis project Ga0247610, IMG submission 193483) | Sheep rumen microbial communities from Palmerston North, Manawatu-Wanganui, New Zealand - 1742 DNA GHGhigh gp2 | ecosystem: Host-associated > Mammals > Digestive system > Stomach > Rumen...
AAAAAAGGAGACAAAAAAAACATGAAAAAAAGATTTTTAACAGGTGCTGCATTAGTGGCATTAAGCGGACTTGCAATTGCAGGTTTAGCATCTTGTAACAAAGGAGCAAACGTTGCTGATGGTGGTAAGGTAGTTAACATTAGAGTATGGAATGACGAGTTCATTTCAAGATTCAAGGGTTATTATCCTGAAGTTGCTAAAGAAACTAAGAAGGATGAAGAGTTCGAATTAAAGGATGGTACTATCGTACGCTTTAATATGGTAGCTAATAAGGATAATGCTTACCAGAACGCATTAGACGAAGCTTTAAAGAAGCAAGATAAGGCTGCTGCTGATGATAAGGTAGATATGTTCTTATTTGAGGCTGATTATGCTTTAAAATATGTAAACTCTAACTATTCACTAGATGTTAAAGATTTAGGAATTACTGACGAAGATACAAAGAACATGTATCAATATACTAAGGATATTGCAACTGCAAATGGTAAATTAAAAGGTTTATCATGGCAAGCAACTCCAGGTCTATTTGCATATCGTACAGATATCGCTGAAGAAGTATTAGGTACTTCTGATCCAGTAGAAGTTCAAGCTAAATTAGCTGACTGGACTAAGTTTGATGAAGCTGCTGCAAAAATGCATGACAAGGGCTACACTATGTTATCTGGTTATGATGATGCATATAGAGTATTCTCTAACAATATTTCTGCTCCACTAGTTAATAGCGAAAAGAAGATCGTTATTGATGAGCAATTAAATAAGTGGATCAAACAAACTAAGGATTATACTGATAAGGGCTATAACAACAAGACTTCATTATGGTCACCTGAGTGGACTAAGGAGCAAACTATCAATGGTAAGACATTCGGTTTCTTCTATTCTACATGGGGTATTAACTTCACATTAGCTGGTAATGCTGAAATTAAGAATGACGCAAATGAAAATCTAGTTGGTAAATATAGAGTATGTCAAGGACCTGCTTCATATTATTGGGGTGGTACTTGGATGGCAGCTGCAACTGGTACTGATAACAAGACTATCGTTGCAGACATTATGAAGAAGTTAACTTGTGATGCAACTATTGCTGAAAAGATCACAAGAGATACTCAAGATTATACAAATAATACAGTAGCTATGAACAAGCTTGCTAATGATGCAACTTATGGTTCTGAATTATTAGGTGGTCAAAACCACATTAAGCTATTCGCTGAAGCAGCTCCAAAGATTAACATGAAGAACATTTCTGCATACGATCAAGGTATCAACGAAAAGCTACAAGAGGCTATGAAGGATTACTTTGCTGGAACTAAGACATTAGATGAAGCATGGGATAACTTCTATGAAAAGGTTAAGACAGTTTATCCTTCATTAACTCGTTAATTAGTCTATTTTAAATTTTTCAAGTGTTTATGATAATTGGGGGCAGGTATTAAAGCCTGCCCTTTATTTAGAAAGAAAGTAGGTAGCAACTATGGAAAATGTAGTTTCAGTTCATGAAGCTCAACACTTATCTACAAAAAGAAAAAAGGTCAGTTATGCAAAATGGGGATACATCTTTATAATACCTTTCTTTGCAGTTTATGCATTTTTCTCCTTATGGCCTCTTTTGCAAACCTTCTTTTATAGCTTCTTTGAATACTATTCAGAGGGTTTAGATGAGGTAGGACCTAATTTCATAGGATTTGGTAATTATGCACAGCTATTAGGCGATTACCATTTCTATAAATATTTAGGAAATACTTTAATTCTTTGGCTTTTATGCTTCATTCCGCAGATTTTAGTATCATTACTACTTGCTGTATGGTTTACAGATAGAAGATTAAAGCTAAAGGGTCAAAGATTCTTTAAAACAGTTATTTACATGCCAAACTTAATTATGGCATCAGCATTTGGTTTCTTATTCCTAACCATATTATCTCCTGAAGGACCTATTGTAAATATGCTATTAGATGCAGGTATCTTGCAGGAAAGATTCTATATTCTAGATTCTGTATGGGGAACAAGAGCAACCATTGGATTTATGAACTTTTTAATGTGGTTTGGTAATACTACATTATTGTTAATGAGTGGTGTTATGGGTATTGATGAGGACGTTTTTGAAGCTGCTACAGTAGATGGAGCAGGTGCATTTAGAACATTCAAAGATATTACAATGCCACTACTTAGACCTATCTTTGTGTATGTATTTATTACATCATTAATCGGTGGTATCCAGCTATTTGACGTTGCACAGATGTTTACACGTAATAGTGGTGGACCAGATATGACAAGCCAGACATTGATTATGCAGCTAAATAATACATTTAGAACAAGTCAAAACTATGGTAAGGCTGGAGCTATTTCAATCATAATCTTCATTATGACTGCAATACTAAGCGTTGGTGTATTCTTTGTATCTTATAGAGAATCACTACCTAAAAAGCACAAGAAGGTGGCGTAATTATGGAATTAAACAGACAACCTAAGACATTTGATTTTAGAGGCCCAGGCTACGATTCTAAAAGCTTTAAGCATATCGCTATATTAACAGCAAGAAGAATTCTTGCCTACACGATATTGGTATTATTATCTATAATGTGTGTATTCACAATATATATTCTAATTATCAACTCAACTCGTTCACACGCCGAGATTCAATCAGGCTTTAGCTTCTTGCCAGGCTCATCATTTTTTGAAAACTGGAAAAGCTTAACAAATACAAGCTTACCTGTATTTAAGGGATTCCTAAACAGCTTTATTATTTCATTCTTATGTGCAACACTTTGTGCATACTTCAGTGCTTGGACAGCATATGGCTTACATATGTATCAATTTAAACTAAAGAGAATTGCATTCATCTTTATTCTTGTAGTAATGATGGTACCAAGCCAGGTTGGTGCAATTGGTTTAGTAAAGATGTGTAATGACATTGGCTTTACTACATCTACTTTCCCACCAATGGTATTCGTTCCATTAATCTTACCTGCGATAGCATCTCCAATTACTTTCTTCTATATTAAGCAGTATTTGGAATCAATTCTACCAAAGGAAATGATTGAAGCAGCAAGAGTAGATGGTGCAGGAGAAATGAGAATATTCCATGGTATGGTTTTACCTATTTTAAAGCCAGCCCTAGCAATTCAATTTATCTTCGCATTCGTATCTAACTGGAATAACTACTTCGTTCCTCAGCTATTATTATCTAGTAAGGGTAACGATTATAAGACTATTCCTTTGATTCTTGCGATGCTAAATGATACATCTAACCCAGCATCATTTGATATGGGTAGAGTATACATGGTAATGTTACTAGCCATTGTGCCATTATTAATTGTATATTTAGTATTCTCTAAATTTATTTTAAAGAATTTAACATCCGGTTCAGTAAAAGGATAAAAAAACAAAGACAATGGCTTCCATTGTCTTTTTTTAAGGAGGAATTATGGAAAAATTTATTTTCGGCTGTGCTACTGCAGCATACCAAATTGAGGGTGCACACAATATAAATAAGGAAGAATCAATTTGGGATAGATTTACTAAAATAGAGGGTAACATCCTAGATGGTAGTGATGCTAGCATAGCCTGTAATTCCTACCATAGATATAAAGAGGATATCAATTTGTTAAAAAATCTAGGGGTAAGTGCTTATAGATTTTCTATATCTTGGTGTCGTATTGTTAATAAAAATGGTGAAAAAATTAAAGAGGGTATTGAATACTATACTAATTTAGCTAAGCTATTAAAGGAAAATGGTATTGAACCCTTTGTAACACTATATCACTGGGATATGCCAGGGTATATTCAAGATAAGGGTGGCTTTTTAAATGATGAAATCTCTAATGATTTTGCTTATTATACAGATATTATCACAAAGGCATTAAAGCCATATGTGAAATATTTTATTACCATTAATGAGCCACAGTGTATTATGTTTTTAGGGCATAGGCTTGGACTACATGCTCCTGGGTTAAAGCTAAATGATAAGGATATGCTACATGCAATACATAATTTATTATTATGCCATGGTAAGGCAGTATCCATTATTAGGGCAAATATTCCAAATTCTAAAATCGGCTTTGCCCCATGCTCAAGACCTATGGTACCAAAGGATAAAGATCCATTATTATATAAAAAATGTTATGAAAAGTATTTTGAATTAAAGGATTATGATTATCCAAATTTGGTATCTATTTATAGCGATCCTATATTTTTAGGAGATTATCCAAAGGACTATTATATATTATTTAAGGATATATTACCTAAAATCAATGATGAGGATTTAGATATTATTAGTCAACCTATTGACTATATCTATCAAAATATCTATACAGGTAATTATTATATTTTAGATAAGAATAATGAATTAAAGATGGAAGAATTCTATCCTGGATATCCTGAGGGGAATATTGATTGGCTACAGGTTGTACCTGAGGCATTATATTATGGTCCTAAATTTTTATATGATAGATACAAAAAGCCAATTATCATATCTGAAAATGGCTTTTGTAATAATGATGTCATATCACTAGATGGTCATGTACATGATCCTGAAAGATCTGACTATATTAAAAGATATTTAATTGAATTAAAAAAGGTATCAAAGGAAATACCAATTTTAGGATATTTCTATTGGAGCTTACTTGATAATTTTGAATGGAATAGTGGACTTAAAAAAAGATTTGGATTAGTCTATGTTGATTATAGAAATCAAAATCGATTAGAAAAGGATTCTTACTATACCTATCAAAATATCATCAAGGAGGGGTTTTAGTGTTTATTGAATTAGAAAATGACTATAAGACAAAGGTTGTATTATCAACACTAGGAGCTTCTATTTATGATATTTTAACCTTAGATAAGGATAATAATTTAGAATCAATTTTATATACGACAAAGGATAAAAAAGATTTTAAAAAGGAAAGAAGTAATCTAGGTAAAACTATAGGTAGAACAGGTGGAAGAATATCTAATTCTAAATTTATATTAAATAATAAGGAATATATAATACCATCTAAAGATCCTAATGGATTACATGGGGGTATAGATGGTTTGTCCTATAAGGAATTTATTCCAACTAGAGCTGAGAATAATGATTATTATGAGGTGGATTTCTATTATTATTCTTATCATTTAGAATCAGGATATCCTGGGGATTGTGATATACATGTCATTTATAGATTATATAAAAGAATAAATAAATTAAGTATCAATTATGTTGCTAAAAGCAACGAGGATACTTTAATGAATTTATCTAATCATGCTTATTTTAATCTATCTGGTAATTCTAAAGATTCCATTTTGAATCATGAATTATTGATTCATGCATCTAAAATGGAAAGAATAGAAAAGCTATTACCAAAAGAGATTATTCCATGTGAGGGTATATATTCATTTAATCATTCTCATTTAATTGGGGATTATATTAAGGATGAAGAAATTATTAAAAATACCAATGGTTATGATTTTCCTTATATATTAGATAAGAATGATGATTATGATATTATATTAAAGGATACAAAATCAAAAAGAGTATTAAAAATAAAAACAAGCTACCCTACAGTAGTTGTTTATACTTGTAATTTTGTTGAAAATTTAATCATGAACAATGGTATTAAAATGACACCATACTATGCAGTATGCTTAGAATGTATGTATCATCCAAATACTATCAATAGTCCTTTTTTAAAGAATAAGCTAGATATATTAAAGAAGGATAATAGATATTTTGAAGAAATCGATTATTATTTTGAGGTGGAAAATGAATAAGCTAGAAGGATTTTTAAAGGGAGTTAATTTGGGTGGTTGGCTAAGCCAGGGAAGCCTTGAATTATCTCATATTGATTTCTTTATTAAGGAAGCGGATATTAAAAGAATTAAAGAATTAGGCTGTGATCATTTAAGATTACCTGTTGATTTTGAAAATATTTATGACGAGAAAAATGAAGTAGATAATCCTATTGGATATAAATATATTGATTTATGCTTAGAGTGGTGTAAAAAGTATGGTTTAAATGTTGTTTTAGACTTGCATAAGGCACCAGGCTATACATTTGATGATTTTGAGTATTCAAAAGGTTTCTTTGAAAATCCAAGACTTGAGAAGCTATTTTTAGATATTTGGGATAGATTATCTAAAAGATATGCTAAATATTCAAATATGTTAATGTTAGAGATGTTAAATGAGGTAACCTCATTTGATGTGATTGATGAATGGAATAGACTGGCACTAAAGTGTATTGAGGTTATTAGAAAGAATTCTAAAGATGTAAAAATACTTTATGGTGGGGTGGGATATTCTAGTGTTAAGGCAGTAAAATATATTCCTAAAATTAATGATAAGAATATTGTATTAAATATTCATTTCTATGAGCCTATGGCATTTACACATCAGGGTGCATACTGGGTTTTGGGTATGCCTCAAGACTTTAGAATGCCATATCCAATTGATGAGGAAAAGTATAGAAGTGTATGTGAGGTTTGTCCTCCTTTAGTAAATGGTACACTTGGGGATGCCAATAATGCCTTAAAGCTTATTCATGGTAATTTCTTTTATGATTTATTTAAAGAGGCTATCGATGTAGCAAAGGCATATGATATGCCACTATACTGTGGTGAATATGGAGTAATTGATAGAGCAGATACTAAATCTACATTAAATTGGTTTAAAGATATTCACAAGACATTTGAAGAGTTTGGTATTGGTAGAGCAGTATGGAGCTATAAAAAGATGGATTTTGGTATTATAGACCCTCACTATGAGGATATCTTTTTAGAGCTTAAGGAGTATTTGTAGTTTAACCTTGATGATTAATTTTACCTGTAGTAAAATATAATTTGGGAAATAACTGGGTTATTTCAGAGGGGGAAAATATGAATAAAAATTTAGTTTTGGATGTTGAAGAAAATCCAAAGAAGATTGGTGAATGGTTCGTATTTGCAATCCAGCACATTCTAGCGATGCTAGTTGCATGTATTACTGTTCCACTAATCACTGGACTTCCTGTTGCTGCAACATTGATTGCTGCTGGTATGGGTACAATCATCTACATTGTATGCACAAAGAAGAAGTCTCCAGTATTTTTGAGTAGTTCTTTTGCTTATTTAGCTCCAATGGGAACTGCATTAGCTGTTGGTGGAATTACTAAGGCATTATCAACAGGAAATGTTGTAAATGCTAACTATGCTGCACTAATGATTGGTATGGCATTAGTTGGTTTAGTCTATGTAATTGTTGCCTTTATTATTAAGCTAGTTGGTACTAAGTGGATTAATAAGTTATTACCACCAATTGTTGTTGGTCCAATTATTATGGTAATTGGTTTATCCTTAGCAGGCTCTGCAGTAAGTAATTTAACTGCAGCTTCAGCAGCAAATCTAGCATATAGCTGGCCAGCTTTAATTAGCGGCTTAGTTGCTATGCTTGCAACTGCTTTAGCAGCTCATTATGGTAAGGGTAAGTTTATTAGCTTAATCCCATTTGTTGTAGGTATTGGTGCTGGTTATTTATGTGCATTAATATTTACATTAATAGGTTATTATGCCATTGGTTTAGATGCTTGTAATATTGTTTCATTTAAGCCATTTGAAGCAATTTTTAGTAAGGAAAATATTTCATTTGCAAGCTTCTTTAACTATAACCTATTTGTTCCAAATTCTGATGAGTCATTTATCTTCTTAAGATTTGACCAAATCAAGCAATTCGATTTTGCTACAATTGGTACTATTATTCTATTATTCGTTCCAGTAGCCTTTGTAACTGTTTGTGAGCACATTGGTGATCATGAGAATTTAGGACACATTATTGATCGTGATTTATTAAATGATGAACCAGGTATGAAAAACACATTACTTGGTGATGGTTTAGCAACTGCAGCTTCTGGTTTAGTTTGTGGTGCAGCAAATACAACATATGGTGAAAATGTTGCAGTTATTGGTACAACTAAAATTGCATCAGTAAATGTTGTATTACTTGCAGCAGTGATGTCTATTGTTATTGGCTTCATTACACCATTTACCGCATTATTATCAACAATTCCAAGCTGTGTTACAGGTGGTGTTTCATTAATTCTTTATGGTTTTATTGCATCATCTGGTGTTAAGATGCTTATCGCAGAAAAAATTGACTTTAACGTTCCAAAGAATATCTTTATCGCATCTGTAATTTTAGTTGCTGGTATTGGTGGATTAATTTTCAAGTTCTATCCAATTGGAAAACCTAACAATCCAGTAATTACTATTACATCTATCGCAGTAGCTATGATTTTAGGTATTTTACTTAATGTCATTTTAGTTGAAAAGAAAGAAGATAAAAAAGCTGACATTGATAATTCTTTAGAAGATGAAAATAAAGAAGAAAATGAAGAAGAAAGAGCCTAGTGCTCTTTTTTCAATCTGGAGGAAATATGGAAGAGAAGAAAATAGATGGTGAACAAATATATTCAGGGAAAGTTATTCGTGTTGTAAAGGATAAAGTTTTATGTCCTAATGGAAATACCTCATTTAGAGAGATTGTACACCATAATGGCGGTGCTGGAGTTTTATGCTTAAATGATAAAAATGAAGTATTGCTAGTAAGACAATTTCGATATGCCTATCAAGAGGTATTATATGAAATACCAGCTGGAAAGCTTGAGGTTGGTGAAAATCCTTATGATGCAGCATTAAGAGAATTAGAAGAGGAAACTGCAAATAAGGCAAATACTTTAGATTATTTAGGATGTATCTATCCAACCTGTGGATATAGTGATGAAAAGATTTATTTGTATTTGGCAAAAAATACAAAGATTACAGAAACTCATTTTGATAATGATGAGTTTATTTTAAGTGGATTTTATAAATTAGATGATGTATTATTAATGATAAAGGAAGGTAAAATAAAGGATGCAAAGACAATTTGTGCTATCCAATATTATCTATTAAATAAATAATGAAAGGAGGATTTCAATGACTTTTGAGGAAAAGCTTAAGCATTCAGATATCATTTCATCTGGATATTTAGAAAAGGGCAAGGATGTTAAAACAACTAAATCAAGAATAATTGGTATTTTGTTAACTTTAATTATTGCCACCTATACTGTATTTACAACCATTAGGAAATATCAGACAGTATCTGAAACAAGTGGAATTGGAATCCAGGACCAGGCATTATTAATTCTTTCCTTCGTTGTAATATTTTTAAAAGTTATATTTAGCTTTATTTTAGCTTTTTATAAGAAGAGTATTTATGCATTAAATCATGATAGAAGCTATAGTGCTATTCAAGTAGCTTCTAATATTATCCTATTAATACTATTTATTATTAATATGTATAATTATTCAGTAATGCTAGATTTATCTCATAACTGGGACCCTTCATTAGATCCTTTAGCAAACCTAAAGGAATTATCATTAAAGGATAAAAATTCTACTTTCTTTTTCATTGTTACAATTGTAATAAATGTACCACTTATTTTAAAGGTTATCTTATTTTCCTTTAAGCATGGTGGAATCTTCTATTTATCATTTATTATGATTCCTTTGTTTATCATTTTCTTTTTCAAATTTATTAGAAATACAAAAGATGAATTCTTTGAATTTCAAAATGTATCTACACATGAGGATAAATATTACTTAGTTAATAAAAGAAAGATAAATATGAAAAATTATATAAGGGATGAAAAGCTAGAAAAGTTCTTTACCCTTGCAGTAATATTTTTAATTGTTTGTGTTAGCTTAAAGTTAAGCTTATTAAATTCTGGATTAGAAGAATATACCGTTATATTAATTTGTGTAGGTGTATGTGGATACATTTCTAATCTTGCATATTTTTTAGATTTAAGAGCAAATATGCATCTAGATACTCTATCTAGAAAGTTTGATAATAGAGTAGAAGAATTATAGTATGGTGTTATAATTATTTTGGAGGTTTTTATATGAAAAGAGCAAGTTTTATTTTAATTAAGGTCGGAATGATTCTATCCTTTGTTGCTGGTGGACTTTTATTATTATATGGCTTAATCATGACTGTTGGTGGTCAAACAATTAGAAATTTATATGATGAGGCTAGCGCTCAAGGTAATGCTTCATCTTCTGAATCTTCTGAGATGGCATTCCACGCAGTAATGGGCTTATATACTTTCTTAGGTATTTATTTATTGGTTTTGGGAGGTTTATCTTTAGCAAATGGATTTATTTGTACGAGTGTCAGATCAAATCCTACAAGAAGTGGTTATATTATTTGCATTGTATTTGGTTTCTTAAGTTTGTGTATTGTTAATTCAGTTGGTGGTATTTTAGGTATTTGTGCATTAAACCAAGAAGAAAGAAAGTATAATTATTAAAATGCATTATGGTTAAAGCGTCTAAGGGCGCTTTTTTCTCTATTTGGCTTTTATTTTAAAATAAAACTTGTTAAAATAATAAAAAGATAGGAGATTTTAATATGTGTCTATTTAAGAAAAGAAAGCCTAAGAAGGAAATTAATTCTTTATATAAGAAGGGAGAATTTGTTAGATTTCCTTTTCATGGTGAGGTAACTACAGGCTATATTTGGGAAATTAAGGAAGATAGTGAAGGACATGTTTTATATGATATTCAGGTTCCTGCACAATGCCCTTGGTTTGCAGAAAATATAGAAGAGGAAAAGGTCAAAAAGGAAAGGGTTAGGACTTGGTAATATGGAGAATGTGTTTGTAAGAATTATTGAAGCAAATAACCTAAAAGATGATGAGGTATGTAGCTTATTTAAGTGTAGTAAGGATGAACTTAAGGATATTAAAAAGGGTAATAAAAAGCCATCTAAGGAAGCTTTATTAGCTATTACAAAGAGATATGGAGTTACCATGGATTATTTAATGACTGGTAAGCCTTCTATGATTGGTGATAGAAGAATGGAATTCTTATATCAAAAAAAGCTTACTAAAGATCAAGCACAGATCAATTTAATTGAATATGAGGAATTTTTCTTACAAAAGGATATTAAGGTTACAAAAGCAATGCTAGATGCGTTTAATAAGGAGACAAAGACTGTTAATGCATATAAAATTATTAAGCTTAATAGCTTTTTAGTTGTTGATGCTCTTGCTAATTCTTCATATTTAGTGAGTGGTGGGTTTAAGCAAAGTCCTTTTAAGGAAAGCGATACTGAGAATTTAGTTAAGAATTGGTTAGATATTAAAAAGGCATGTGGTAAATTATATTTAGCTGGTCAATTAAATGATGATGGATTTGCAGAATATGCATTAATAGAGGATTCTTATAAGAATTCTAGATTATTATTAAGAGAGATTAGTAATGGTACAAGAAAATGGAATCCAGAGCTTATTTTAAAGCTTATCTCCTTAGGAGCTTGTGTTACTAAGGTAGCATCTATTTTTAATGGAGAGCTAGTATTTGAGGATGATTTCATTTCAACAAAGCTTTTAGAGAAGCTTTGTAAAGAGGAACTAAATGCAAAATAGAATTATAAGTTTAATTCATATTGCAATTCATGCAATTATCATTGTAATGGGTAGTGTTGCTATTATTTTACAGGCAATATCCTCAAGCCAAAGTCCTTTATCTGAGGGTGGTTTTGCAATATTTAGATATTTTACAATTGATGGAAATATCTTTATATGTGTATCATCAATTGTAATTATGTCTTATTTAATCTATGCCTATATTAAAAAGAAGGATATACCAAATTATATTTATATCCTTCATTTGATGAGTGCAGTTTCTTCATTATTAATCTTTTTAACTGTAATGGTAGTATTATTACCATATTACGGTTCAATACTACTTATTGGCTATATTATGATTGTATTACATGCTACAAATCCAATTATTGCAGTATTATCTTTCCTATTTCTTTATAAAAATAAAATTACAAATAGACTAGCTTTATTAGGCATAATGCCTATGGCAGTATATGGTATTATTGCTATTATTTTAGTAGCTTCTAAGGTATGGACTGGAAATTTAATTCCATATCCATTTTTAAAGCTATATGATAATCCATGGTGGCAAAGTGTATTATATATTACCTCTATGTTTGGAGGGTCAGCACTAGCTGGATTATTATTAGCATTTGCTTCTAATAAATTATATGTATTAAATTATGGTAAATTAGGGAAAGCCATAATAGGAGCGGTCGTATTTGCTATATTATTGGGGCTTTTATTATTGCTTATTTTAATTTAGGTGTTTTATGGAAAATATAAGAGAAAAAAATATAACAAAAACAAGTATTATTGGTATTATTGCAAATATCTTGTTATCAGGTTTAAAGGCATTTGTTGGCTTTTTAGCCGGTGCAGTATCTGTAATATTGGATGCTATTAACAATTTATCTGATGCAGTATCTAGTGTTGTTACAATCATTGGATTGAAATTGTCAAAGAAAAAGCCAGATTCAAAGCATCCCTATGGTTATGGAAGAATTGAGTATTTTACAGCCCTAGTCATTGGTGTAATTATCATTGCAACAGGAGCCTCAAGCTTAATTGAGGCAGTAAAAAAAATCATTACTCCAGAGGAGTTGGATTTTAAATGGTACTCGGCAGTGATTATTGCCTCTGCAATCTTAGTGAAGGTTTTGCTTGGGCTATACACCAAAACTCAGGGAAAGAAGTATAATTCTGATGCCTTAGTTGCATCTGGAGTTGATGCATTGATGGATGCTTTAGTTTCAGTTGCTACTTTAGTTGGTATAGGTGTAAGTCTAATATGGCATGTCAATATTGATGGATATGTTGGATGTGTGATTGCTGTATTCATTTTAAAGGCTGGTTTAGAGATTTTACTTGAATCGATTTCTAATGTAATGGGTAAAAGACCTGATGCTGAGATTACGAAGCAAATTAAGGCTGAAATTAATAAGATGGATTTAGTTAGTGGTACTTATGATTTAATTATTCATAATTATGGACCAGATAAGGCAATTGGTTCTGTACATGTAGAAATATCATCAGAGATCACTGCAGATAAAATTCATTTATTAACAATGGCGATTCAAACAGCAATTATGGAAAAATTTCATATTTTCTTAACCGTTGGTGTTTATGCGATTAATGAAAAATATAGAGATGTTTATGAAAATATTAAAGAAATTGTAAAGAATACAAAGGGCACTCTTGGTTGTCATGGATTTTTTGTAGATGAAGAAAAGAAAGTATTATCCTTTGATTGCGTTATTGATTTTACTATTAAGGATAAGCAAGCATTTATTAATCAAATGGTAGAGGATGTTAAAAAGATTTATCCAGGATATTCTGTAAATATTAATTTAGATTTAAATTATTCAGATTAATGCCTTCGGGCATTTTTCTTATTTTTGTGGAAAAATAGAGCGTTTTGTATGCGATAGAAAAACAAGTGTGTTTATGTAAAGGATTTCACATTGAAAGTTTTGAATAAACCTTGTATAATGTTTGATATAAAAAGGGTGGTATTTATGAAGCTGGGATTATTTGGATATGGAACAATCGGTCGCGGTGTATTTACACTAGTGGCTAAGCTAAATCAAAAATATAATTGTAAGATTGAAAAGGTATTTGATCTTCCATTTAAGAAAGAAGAGCTTAAGGAGCTTTTAGTTACTGATATTAATGATATTATTAATGATGATTCAATTGAATGTGTTGTTGAAGTATTAGGTGGACACGATTTACCTTATGAGGTAATTACTAGGTGTTTATCTAAGGGTAAAAGTGTAATTACTGCAAATAAAGAAGTAGTAAGCTTACATTTAGAAGAATTCATTCGTCTATCTCATGAGAATAATTGTTCATTTTGTTTTGAAGCAAGTGCGGGTGGAGGAATTCCTGTTATTCGTACATTAATTGATAATTTAAAGGTGAATGAGGTCAATGATATTTATGGTATCTTAAATGGTACTACAAATTATATTCTTACTAAGATGGCTGATGAGGGCTATACTTTTGAGGATGCTCTAGATTTAGCAAAGAAGAATGGATTTGCTGAGGCAAATCCTATTGCGGATTTAGAGGGATTAGATATTGTAAGAAAAATTAATATTTTATCAAGCCTTGCTTTTTCTGGTAAGATTAATAATGATGACATTTATCATTTTGGTATTCAAGGTATTAATAAAACGATTTTAGATAAGATTAAATCCTTAGGATATCAATTAAAATATGTAGCATCATCATATAAGAATGAAAATGATGAGGTTATGATTCGTGTTGAACCAACGATGGTTTTAGGAAATCATCCATTTGCTTCAATCAAATATGAATTTAATGCTATTCTTTTTACAGGATCTACTAATGATACATTAATGTTTTATGGTAAGGGTGCAGGTTCTATTCCAACTGCAACTGCAATTGTTTCAGATTTAGTATCGATCTTAGAAAATAGAGCATATATTGAATTTAATACAAACCATAAGCTTAAGGTTAATCAAAATATGAAAAATCCATATACATACTATGTATTTGATGAAAATGGAGAATATAAAGTATTAACTAACGCAACAGATGAAGAGTTGCAAAAATCCAAGTTCTATGCAAGGGTTTTATAAAATTTTCGGAAAAATGATATCTTTTTTTAGATATCTTTTTTTTCGTTTAAATGATGCAAAACTATGTTATAATTGTTATAAGCAATAAAAGCGTTTGCAAAGCTTATAAAAAAAGGAGGAAAATATGAAAAAGCTATTCAAGTTTATGATTGCAAGCATTCTAAGCTGTCTTGCATTCATCGGAATTGCCTCTACATTTGAATTCGTTAAGGCTAAAGCAGCTGGTATTGATGATGTAGAGAATAAGCTAATATTCCACTACGATGGTGATACATCCACATTTAATCATATGTGGATTTGGCCAAAATCAGCTGGTGGTGCTTGGTTTGAATGGGAGGGCACTGATAAAAAAGGGTTTGCTTATACTTGTTTCCCTTATCAAAATTACTCAACAGTTAAAGAATTTGGTTTCTTAGTTGTTAAGGGTGATTTTGGCGCAAAGGATACTGGCGATGATAGATACGTTAATATTGACGAATTAACAAAGGACGCAAAGGGTAATTATCATGCTTATTTAGTACAAGGAGATAGTGAAGTGTATACTAAACCAGGAGTTGTACAACCTAAATTCTATTCCTTAAAGATTAATAAGGATAGAACTAGTGGTAATTATGTATTATATTGTAAGACTAATGTAGAATGTAAGGCTTTAACCTTATATAAGGGAACTACATCTATTCTTACATCTGCAACACTTGATACAGATCCAAATGTAATTAGTGTTGAAGGACCTGAATTATCTTATAATTTAGGAACAGATTTCCCAGATTTAACTCAACCATTCAAGATGTCTATGACATTTGATGTTGAGCAAGAGGATTCTTCAGTTTCAGAAGTTACAATTGATGCGGTTGCAAATGTTTCTGCATTATATAAGGAAGAAGAATTTGCAAATAACTATACTTATGATGGAGAGCTTGGTGCAATTTATACACCTACATCTACAACATTTAGAGTATGGACACCAATTTCATCTTCAGTTAAGTTAAGAATTTATGACAATGGTACTCCAGTAGCTGTATCTAGTGAAAAGGGTGATGATACTTACACTGAATACGATATGGTTATGGGCTCTAAGGGTGAGTTTGAAACTACAGTTGCAGGCGATTTAGAGGGTAAGTATTATACATATGTTGTTACTAACCCATCATATAAGAACAGAGAAATCGTTGACCCATATGCAAAATCTTGCGGTGTTAACGGTAAGCGTGGTATGATCGTTGATTTCTCTAAGACTAATCCTGAGGGATGGGATGCAGTTAAGATTCATGAGATTCCAGCATCAAGCTTAACAGTTTGGGAAACTCATATTGCTGATTTAACATCATCTTCAACTTGGGGAGGACCTCAAGATTTAGCTAAGACATATAAGGGATTCTATCAATCTGGTACTACATACACTGCAAAGGGTGTAACAGTTAAGACTGGATTTGACCATGTTAAGGAATTAGGCGTAAATGCTGTACAAATTATTCCTACATTTGATTCTGACAATGACGAGATTAATACTGAGTTTAACTGGGGTTATAACCCATTAAACTACAATGCATTAGATGGTTCTTATTCAACTAATCCATATGATGGATATGAAAGAATTAAGGAATTCAAGGAATTAGTTAAGGCTTATAATGAAGCAGGTATCAACATTATCATGGACGTAGTTTACAACCACGTAATGTCAGCTTCAGGCTCTAACTTTGATGTTTTAATGCCAGGATATTATTATAGATATACTGATGATGGTTCATTAACTAATGGTTCAGGCTGTGGTAATGAAACTGCATCTGAAATGCCAATGATGAGAAAGTTCATGATTGACTCTACAGAATTCTGGGCATCTGAATATAAGCTTGGTGGTTTCAGATTTGACTTAATGGGTCTACATGATCTTGAAACAATGAAGCAATTATCTGCAAACTTACATACTAAGATTTCTGAATATGTTACAGTTTATGGTGAGCCTTGGACTGGTGGAGCATCTCCACTTGATAGCTCAAAGGCTGCAACACAGGCTAACCTACTTCGTTATGAAGGATATGGACAATTCAATGACCAAATGAGAGATGCCTTAATCAAGGGTGGTATGAAAGGCGTAGATGAAAAGGGCTGGATTACTGAAACTTCTAAGGTTGATGGTTCTGATATGAAGACTGTAATTAATGGTTTATTAGGTAGAACAAGCGCTGGTATTAAAGATCCTACAAAGAGTGTTCAATATGTAACTTGTCACGATAACTACACATTACATGATAGAATTAAGGCTATTGATCTTAAGGCTGGTGTAATGCAAAGTAACGAAGGAATTATTGCTAAGAAGGCAATGCTTGCTCAATCAGTGGTACTTACAAGCCAAGGTATTACATTCATTCTAGCTGGTGAGGAATTCTTAAGATCTAAGAATCAAAATAGTAACTCATATAACGCAAGCTATCAAGTCAATGAATTAAATTATTCATTAAAGATTGATCATCTAGATATGTTTGAAAATTATCAAAAGCTAATCGCTTTAAAGCAAAATACAAACGTATTTGGCAAGAATGCTGATGATATTGAAACAGATGTTGTTACATCAACTAACTATGATGGTTCTATAATTATGATTAGAATTCATGATAAGGTTGAGAACAAGGAATACTTAATCGTTCATCATAATGGTGTTCACAAAAGAGATGGTGCTTATGGATTAAATCTTAAGGGTTATTCATTATATCTTTCTACACTAGGCACAGAAGAAACTACAGTAACTTCTGGCGAATATGAGGTTCAAAAGTATGAAACATTAGTTCTTGTTAAGGACTTTGATCAAGAAGCGTTTGAAAAGGAAATCGTTCCAACAGTAGTAGAAAAGACTACAACTCCAGAAGAGCCTACAACTCCAGAAGAGACTACAACAACTCCAGAAGAAAATCCTGGTCTATCTGCAGGAGCTATAGTAGCAATCGTTGTTGCATCAGTAGTTGTAGCTTGTGCTGCGATTTATCTTGTAGTTGGCTTCACTCTATACAAGAGTGGTGTATTAACTGGAAAGTTCTTCGAAGCTATCTATGGATGGATTAAAAAGTAAATGATTTAGAGGGAATTTAATTCCCTCTTTTCTTTATTTTTGTTTTTATTTATAGTATAATTTTTAGTGATATGGAGTGATTAGTATGAACTTAAAAAATTTTATTACCTTCGAGGGTGGAGAATGTAGTGGAAAAACATCCATCATTGAATCAGTAAAAAGAGTATTAGATGAAAAGGGTATTGAATATATTTGTACAAGAGAACCCGGCGGAATTAAAATTGCTGAACAAATTCGTTCAGTTATTTTAGATATCAATAATACTGAAATGACAAGTGAATGTGAAACACTATTATATGCAGCAGCTAGAATGCAGCATTTATCAGAAAGAGTAATCCCTGCTTTAAAGGAAGGAAAAGTAGTTTTATGCGATCGCTTCTTAGATTCAAGCCTAGCATATCAAGGCTATGCTAGAGGAATCGGTATGGAAAATGTATTAAAGGCAAATAGCTTTGCCCTTGATTATTTACCAGAATTAACTATTTTTATTGATGTGACTCCTGATGTTGCTTTAAAAAGATTAAGTCAAAGACATGAAAAACAAGACCGTCTAGATTTAGAAAATATGGATTTCCACAAAAGAGTATATGAAGGATATCATGAGGTTTTAAAGATGTATCCTGATAGAGTGAAAAGAATTGATGGAAATCAAAGCTTAGAGGCTGTAACAAAGGATTGTATAAATGCAATATTAGAATATCTAGGAAGGTAGCTTATGAACGTAAAGCGTGCGGTAGAAAATCAAATTGAAATCTTTAATATGCTAAAGAAGGCTAAAGGTCAAAATCGTCTTTCCCACGCTTATTTATTTTATGGAGAAAAGGGAACAGGCAAAAAGGAAATGGCCTATGCCCTTGCTTGTATTTTATATTGTCCTAATGGAGGATGCCTTGAGTGTGAGGTTTGTAATACCATACTTGAGGGAAACCATATGAATGTAGATTATATTGGTATACAGGATAAGAAAAATGCTATCTCTAAGGAACAAATATTGAATTTACAGGATGAATTCTCTAAGACATCATTAGTAGCGGGGACTAGAGTTTATATTGTAGATGGCATTGAAACTGCAACACTTGCAGCTCAAAATAGCTTACTAAAGTTTATTGAAGAGCCAGTAAACCAAACTCCAACTGTCGGTATCTTTTTAGCTGAGGAGGTATCTAATGTAGTTAATACCATTAGATCGAGATGTATCCTTTTGCATTTCAATTCAATTCCAAAGGAAAAGGTCATCGATTTATTAGTTACTGATGGGATGGATATTTTAGATGCTACCTTATTATCTTTAATTACAAATAATGAATCTGAAGCTAAAGAAATTGTATTAAGTGATGATTATATTGCAGTTAAGGAATTATTCTTACAGCTATTACAAATTAAAAATGATAAGCAAGCTGTAAGCTTTTATGTGAAATATGTAAATGTATTCCAGGATAATAAGCGTATGAATATGTTACTTGCTTGGATAATTGCTTTTTTAGAGGATTCTTTATTTCATATGGATAATCCCATCTTACAGCCATTAGAAAAGGATATTAGGTCTTATCACAATAAAAATGAAGAGAAATTAGAGGATAAGCTATCTGAAATGCTATTGCTTCAAAAGGAATTAAGAAGCAATGTTCTAGCAAAAAATGTATTTCATTCTCTAATAATTAAATTCATTTAATTGGAATATTAAAGAAAATAAGTTATAATGATTATATATATTGAAGTTTTTAGGTGAAGTTATGAAGGTTACCAGGGTACAATTTAAGCCTTTGGGTAAAAGATATTTTTTCGGTGTAAAGGATTTAAAGGTTTCTGACCGTACACAGGTTATTGTCAATACAATTCGTGGTATTGAATTAGGATATTGTGTAGGTGATGTTTTTGATTTAGAGGAAGCCGAGCTTACATCAGAGCTTAAGGATATCGTTAGAATTGCCACAAAGGAAGATATAGAAAAATTTAATCAAAATAAGCTAGAGGAGCCTAAGGTTTGTAAAAACACTAAGGACCTAGCTAAAAAGCATAATCTCGAAATGAAGGTATTAGAGGCTGAGTATACATTAGACCAATCAAAGCTAATCATTTACTTTGAATCAGAAGGAAGAGTAGACTTTAGAGATTTAGTAAAGGATTTGGCTGAAATTTATCATACCAGAATTGAACTTCGTCAGGTTGGATCTCGTGATGGGGCAAAGGTATTTGGAGGTATTGGGCCTTGTGGTTTAATTGTTTGTTGCCAAACATTTATTACACAATTTGATAATGTATCAGTAAAGATGGCAAAAAATCAGAATTTATCATTAAATCCAGTAAAGATTAGTGGTAATTGTGGAAAATTACTTTGCTGTATCAATTATGAAAATGAATTATATACTCATTTAAGAATGGATGCTCCTGATGTTGGAGATATTGTAAATACAAAAGATGGTCCTGCAAAGGTATTAACCTGTGATGTATTAAATCAAAACATCAAGGTTAAATATATTGATGAGGATAATAAATTTGGATATTTCAAATTTGAGGATGTTGAATTTACTCCATCAAAGGAAAAGAAGAAAAAGATAAAGGAAGAGGAAGATGCCGCTAGTTTGTAATGAGCTATTAGGAAGAGAATTACTAAAAATCTATCAGGATACAGATTCCTTTAACTTTTCTATCGATTCTATTTTATTAGCTAATTTTGTCTCCATTACAAAAAGAGTAAATAAAATATGTGATCTATGTAGTGGAAATGCACCAATTCCTTTATATTTATCCTTAAGAAGTAAGGCTAAAATTATAGGAGTTGAGGTACAGCATGATTCTTATAATCTTGCCAAAATGTCTATTTAGGAAAATCATTTAGAAGAACAGATCTCTATGATAGAGGCAAATCTTATTGGAATTTCTAATCAAATTGGAAAAAACCAATATGATGTAGTAACCTGTAATCCTCCATTCTTTAAGGTTGGAAACCACAACATTAATCCAGAAGAAAAAAAGGCAATCGCAAGGCATGAAATCCTTGCTACCCTAGAAGATATTATAAAGGAAGCTTCTATATTATTATCTACAAAGGGTAGATTTGCTTTAGTACATCGACCTGAAAGATTACCAGAGATTTTAGAGCTTTTGAAAAAATATAGAATTGAGCCTAAAAGATTATTATTGGTATATCCAAAAATGGGCAGCGAATGTAATCACATATTAATTGAAGGGATAAAGGATGGTTCATCAGATGGGCTTAGAATCCTACCCCCACTATATGTTTATAAGGATGATAACACTTGGACTGAGGAAGTCCGAAAAATATATAATTATACGAAGGAGTGATATATATGTTTTTAAGTTTATTAAATAGAAAGGAAATGCTAAAATTCTTAGACCTTGCCATTTATATGGTTGACATTGATGGTGAGCCAACTGATGTTGAAAAAAGAGTTTTAAACAAGATGATTGCTGAACTTGATCAGGTAAAGGATGAATATTCCTTCCGTTTAACTGATACTACAGAAAATACAATCAATTTCTTCCTAGGTTCTAACCAGGTAGTTAAGAATGTTGTATATCTTAATTTAGTATGGATTTCAATGGAGGATGATTTATATAATACATCCGAGCTATTATTCCTTGAGAAGATTCAAAAGGTATTTGAGATTTCTGCAGAAAAGAGAAGAGAATTAATCTCTATCGTTTATGCACAAAGAGATTTAAGAGAAAAGGCAATGCGTATCATTAAGAACTAATGAGAACTAGAAGCTTTTTAAATAATCAGGGTATATTATATTTGGTAGCAACACCAATTGGTAATTTATCTGACTTTTCTTATCGCGCTGTAGAAATCTTAAAAAGCGTAGACAAAATCTACGCTGAGGATACTAGAAATTCTATAGTATTATTAAATCATTATGGTATTAAAACAAAGCTTGAAAGCTACCATGAGTTTAATCAAAACGAAAAGACATTAGATGTTGTAAAAGAAATT